>Ga0209270_1000117_pt1 | contig 203719 bp, 174 predicted proteins | sample MTBAKSrepl1MetaG_FD_187456 | JGI IMG/M metagenome (GOLD analysis project Ga0209270, IMG submission 187456) | Enrichment culture microbial communities from Arthur Kill intertidal strait, New Jersey, USA, that are MTBE-degrading - MTBE-AKS1... | ecosystem: Environmental > Aquatic > Marine >...
ACCAAAACACAGCTTCCATTCCTTGTTCGCCAGCTCATAGGACATATACAACTCTGCACTTCTTGTGTTACTCTTCTCTTGGGTCACTTGCGTATTGCTCATTTGGAGCCTCCTTTTTGATTGGAATTCTTAAAAGAGGTTATCACAAATGACTTCCAAGTGACCCGCATAGTATCTACATCTGGGCCTCTTCGCTATGCGCTATGCCCTCTGCGCCTTGCCTTTTCACGGCTGAGCCAGGCTGGGGCGCTGAAAGGCGAGGAGTTTGATCCATTCTGTCTTTTCCATAACTGCTTACTGCTTACTGTTTACTGCTTACTCTCCCGAAATCACGGCCCGCATTTCCGGATTTCATCGCAGATCTTTCCGAATATGTCATCCATTCGGAGGATCCCTGATACTTTTTCATCCTTTGTCACAATAAGGAACGGGAGATGTCCCAGGGTAAGGCGGTGGATCGCTTCCGCGAGGGAGTCCTCTTCGGCCATGAATTCTTCCGGGCCGGTCTTGCTCATGATGTCTCCGACTTTCCGGCCGGCTGCCTTCCTGCAGATGTCTGTCAAAGGATCCTGCCACAGCCTGTGGCTGTCCATCATCATCTTCATAAACTCCCGTGTGAACCCCATATGCGAGATCGACTTGAGATCCCCTATTCTTCTGTATCCGTCCTCGACTCCTGCGATGAGATCCAGGGGATCGACTTTTCCTACAATCCGATTCTCCCGGTTGAAAACCAGGATGACTCTGGACCGGTAAGAGCTCTGCAAATCCTTCTTATGGGTATCATACAAGACCGCTACTGCATCGTGGAGGGTTGTATCCTCCCGTACCGTGGCACACATACTCAGGGGAATCATCATCGTTTTAATTGTGGGGGACTTTACGTCGGTCTCCCTTACCTTCAGAATGTCTTCAGAGTTTTTTTCCGTCATATCAAGTCTCTTTCTCAGGGGGTGGCACCGGAATGGTCAGCACCGGGCATGGCGAGAGCCTCACCACCTTTTCAGCAACCGAACCGGAGATGAATCTCCGCCAGCCTGTAAGGCCGTGAGTGGCGATGACAATCAGGTCCACCTTTTCCTTCTCGGCGGTGCCGGCGATTTCCTCACCGGGGTTTCCTGTCAGCACCAGCTTTTTTATCCTGAGAGTATCCGGGAGGCGCATTTCTCCGGCAGCGCGATCCATGGATTCTCTTGCATATGTCAGCATCTGTTCCAGGTATGCAGCCGTATCGAGCGCCTGCACTCCGCCAGGTGGAGCGATTGGAACCGGCGAAACCACGTGCAGGAGAAGGAGTTCCGCATTCGAATGCAGAGCCAGTTCACGCGCAGCTCTCAGTGCACCTAAGGACGGATCGCTGAAATCGGTAGGACAAAGGATTTTCCTCCAAGGCAGCATCCCTCTTCCCTCTCCTTTCTGTTTTATGCGTCCATCTCCACTTTCAGAGACAGAAACTTCAGCATGTCTTTGAGCGATATCACGCCGGCAAGCCGGTCGCCTTCAACCACGAGCAATCTGCTCGAGCCTGTGCGGTTCATAAGAGAAAGGGCCTTCACGGCATCGCTTTCTGCCGGGATGACCGTGTCGGTGGAGCAGGGTTTCAGGATATCTCCCACCCTCTTGTTCTTCCACTCCTCCCGCGGAATCGCCTTGATCTCGGCGGTTGTAATGCAGCCGTCCATCTGATCCGAGTCGCTCACCACCGGGAACATCTTGTGCTGGTAGCGGTAGACATAATCGTTCACGAAGCTCTCCAGTGTTGCGGCCGGCGAAACCGTGACAGGGTCTTTTGTCATGAAGCGGCTGACCGATTCGCCTTCAAGCGCCCTTCGGGTAAGAAGCTGCTGATAGGACATCCTCGCGGCGCTGTTGAGAAACATCCCTATGAGAAACCACCACATGCCGCCGATGAAATTCCCTGAAAAAAAGCTGACAATCCCCATGAAGATTAAAAGGATTCCGAAAGCCGAGCCAATGAAAGAGCTGATGCGTGTGGCCCATCGGAGATCACCCTTGATTCCCCAGAGAAGCGAACGGAGCACCCTCCCTCCATCGAGAGGGAATGCCGGGATGATGTTGAAGGCAGCCAGAATCGCATTGATGAACGAAAGATATCCGATCACTCCGTTTACCGCCTGCGGAATCAATCCACCGCCTGCCGCATAGATGCCATAGAAAATTCCGGCGATCACAATGCTGGAAATCGGGCCGATCACCGCCATCATGAACTCCGCCTTGGAGCTTGGGGGCTCATCGCCCATTTCAGCCATGCCGCCGAAAATGAAAAGAGTGATGCCTTTCATCGGCATTCCATATCTCCTCGCAACGAGCGAATGAGAAAACTCATGGACGATGATCGACAAAAACAGACCCAAAGCTCCCACCACTCCCATGATCCAATACGTACCCGTATTGAGACCCTGGTAATAAAACGGGAAAAAGCCGGTGGACAGGGACCAGGAAATGAGAACGGCGATAAAGATCCAGCTGAGATCGATCCTCACCTGAAAACCCATTAGTCTAAATAGATTGAATCTCTTGCCAAACATATGAAAACCCCCTGCGTTTAAGGCCACATTTACGCTGACTCTCAGGCGCCCAGGCGGCCGGCATATACTTCCAGATTACCGTCTATCCTCCATTCTCACCAATAAGCCAGATCCTGTATTCCAGAAGGTCCTAAAAGGTATTTACATGCACTCACCATCCCAGGTACTTAGTCAATCCAATAACCTACCGGGAAAATACATGAACTACCCTATTGTATCCGGACTCCTGAGAAGGCATGAGTAATAAGAAATCTGGTCCGTGGAACACTGGAGGATCAAGGAAACCATCTTCCGGGAGATCAATCCGGAAATGGATTAAACGGGTATGCCTCCACGGCGGAAATCGAGAAACTGTGGCCCGGAACCGGAGGCTCAAGCGCCGGAGGGCGAAACCAGCCCGATGCAGACGCATCGCAAGTGCTGAAAAGTGGGGGCTCCGATGAACAGTAACGTCAGGAACCTGGTGGAGCAGCTATCGAGCAAAGGGATCCCCCTGGACCGGATTCCCGCATGTATCAGGGATCTGGGCTCGATCATTGCCGAGGAAGCCTCCTTGAGTCTCGACGAGATGAACATCGAGATGCAGTCAAGAGGCTGGGATGATTTTGAGGTTGACGAGGGGACTCTCATTCTTGTGCTGCTCTTCATGACGGAGACACTCATCGAGTCAGAGCCGGGAGGAAGTCTCTGGTTTGAAAGTCCCTATGCCGAACCATTGCTGGCGGACAACTGATTTCTCAGCCCTGCAAGATCTGCAGTTCCTCTTCGTATCGATCGGGATCGAGAATCCGCCTGAAGCGTCGCAGCTTTGCAAGCGCTTTTCTTTCGATCTGCCGTATCCGTTCCCTTGTCACGCCGAATTCCTCTGAGAGTTCCTGCAGGGTCTGCTCTCGACCGCCATCGATGCCGAAGCGTTTCCTGAGGATAGTCTGTTCACGCGAGGTGAGGACTTTCAGGAGGTCCCGTGTCTGAGCGTCCATATTGTTTCGAATAAATGACTCTTCCGGGGTAAGGGAATCCGTATCCGCCATGAAGTGCTTCATTTCCGTCTCGCTGTCGCCAACGGGCATGTCCAGTGAGATCGCGCGGTTTCGCATCGCCTCCAGGACACCCTCGAGATCCTGGACAGAGATCTCCATCATCCAGGCTATCTCCTCCTTGGTGGGCGTCCGCCCCATTTCTCGTGCTGCCTGCCTGGATGTTCTCTTGGCCCTCTGAACCTCTTCCATAATGTGTGCGGGAATGCGAACCGGCTGGCCATGGCTCTGGACCGCCCGACTGACCGCCTGTCGGATCCACCAGATCGCATAGGTGCTGAATCTGCATCCTCTTCGATAATCGAACTTCTCCACCGCCCTGATCAAACCGAGATTGCCCTCCTGAATGACGTCCAAAATAGGAATGCTGTGCCGCGCATACTTCACGGCTATGCTGCGAACAAGACGGAGATTGGCTTCGATCATGTTCCTTCGTGCTTCTTTGAGTTCATACTGCGCGTCAAGGAGTCGCTTGAGGTCCTCACAGGGATGCTCACCTGCGCACTCTATTTTCATTCCCTGAAGTTCCAGTTTCTTGAGGAGAAGAGAAAGTCTCTCTACGAAAAGATCCACTTCCTTATCCGTGATTCCAAGCTCCCGGAATGCCTCCTGCAACTTCAGAAGTACTCTGTCCCTTCTCGCGCCGAGGCGGGCCGGGATCGGTGAGAACAGCCACTTCTCATGGGCGGGATCAAGGCGCAACAAGCTTCCATAGTCCCGGTCGCTTTCTTCAAAGTTCAAGGCACGGATACTTTCGCGCAGAAGGTGCAGGTAACGAAGCATCAGGTAGAACAACCGGGCTTCCTGCAGTTCGATGCGCTTGAAGATTTCCACCTCTTCTTCTGCTGTAAGTACCGAAAATCGCGTCATTTCATGAAAATAGAGATCCTCGGGAGCACGGCTGTACCCTTCGTCCTCGTCCCGGTCCGGATTGGCGCCGATTACCGGCTCGCAAACCGGGCCCTTAATCAAATCTTTTTCTTCTTGCTCGATCAACTTATCCTCCATCCCTGCAAAGACGGATATTCCCACCACGTCACCCGTGAGATGAAGACTCATTTCACATTAAGGGGATTCGTCTTAGAAAGGGTTTGAAATGCTTAAAAAAGATAAGGAGAAGATTAAAACTGTCAAGGGATGGGTAAAAAGGAAAGCCGGGGCGCTCATATTTGGAATTTTTGGAGTAATGGAGTGCTGGAGTAAAGGAGCGAGGGGGTAAAGGAAGTTGATTACTCAGGAGACCAGGATCTTGACTGCAACTGCCATCAGGAGAACAAAGGGGTAGAGGCTGGATCGGTTGAACAGAGCCATGGCATCAACGGGATTCCTGGACCGGAAAAGACGAACACCGGGGAGAAGCAGGAAACAACCGCCGGTTGTCAGGAATAACATTGCATGGGCGGCCCTGTTCTCCATCGGCAGCACAAAAACCAGCAAGAGTGACAGCAGAACGGTAGCCACCAACAAACTTAGCATCACGATGCCCGCCTTCTGCGGGCCGAGGCTGACAGGAATGGTTTTTGCCTGCAGCCGCCTGTCGTCGTCAATTTCCGACCAATCGGCAGGAATGTTCTGGCCTCCGATTTCCCAGCAGAAAAACCAGAGGAACAATACAATAAGAAAAGTGGAGGGGGGCTCGGGAACCAAGGCAAAAGCGGCAGCGACCGGCCCGGAGCATTTCACTGCGCCGCTCACGATCGCACGAAAATGGCTGACCCGCCACAGCAGGCAATAGATCGCCTCCAGCAGGCAGCCTCCAAGGAAAATCAGGGCACAGACGGGATTGAGTGCATATGCCCCTGCGAGGGCAAGGCAGGCCCATGCAGCGGACCACGAGAGACCTTCTCGAAAATCCAGCATTCCCCGTGCCACGGGATGGCGCACAATCACACTGTCGAGGTAGCTCTCCGAACCGCCGTATCCGGCCAGCTTTATCCTGGCGCCGTCCGAGCGGCAATCCATGAGATCATTGAGCGCGTACACAGAGGTATAGCCGGCAAACACAGTGAAGAGCCCTAGAATGGTAACCTGCAGGGGCGGGAATGCATCCAGCAACAACAGCGCTGAAAGTCCCGGTGCGGCCATATCCAGGATGGCGTGGGGGGTTCTCGAAAGAGCCAGCAGCAGCATCCATCGTGGACGTTCGATTTCGCTCTTCTGCAGCACGGTCCCCGTTGGAGGATACTCATTCACCTTTTCACCGCCACTCCCAGAATTGCAAACCGGCTCTCGTGATACCCTTGCAGGAGATTCAGACCGACATGATCCATTGCGGCCCGGAACTCCGGCCCATGGAAGCGGTTTTCCAGGGGATGGGCCAGAACATGTCTCAAAAGGCGGTTGCCATAAAGCGGGGCATAGATTTCTTCAAAATAAAACCTGCCGCCTTTTCTCAACACCCGTGAAATCTCCTCGAGTCCGAGCTTCCACCTTTCGAGATGGTGGATGATGCCGAAATTGAAAACCGCATCGAGGCATTGATCCCGATATGGGAGCACCTGTGCGTCCGCTGCCATGATCAGCCCGTGAGGAGTTGTTCCCCTTCGCCTGCCCCTGGCTCGCCGGACCATTTCAGGATCGATGTCAAGGGCATCGATCCGGCGAGGGCTGAACCACCTGGAAATCAATGGCACTGCCGCGCCGCGGCCGCAGCCGATCTCGAGGCAGGCGGCGCCCGGAGGCATGTTGTGCAGACCCTGAAAAAAGCGGGTCTCCCACTTCTGCACCATGAGCCGCATCGGGCTGTTCACCCATATCTTCTCCGGCCAGTTGACTTTCACAGGTCCTTCCTTCTCTTCACTCCGCTATAAATGACGGCAATGCCGAAGGTGAGTTTCCTTGTTCCAAGATCTCTGAACCCGGCATCTCCAATCTCCTTCAGGAAGGCCTCTTTGCCCGGGAAGGATCGCACGGATTCTACCAGATAGGAGTACGCATAATCCGTTCTTGAAAGCCTGTTCCCCAGCGGCGGAAGCACATAATGAAAGTAGAAGCGGTAAATCATGCATAGGAGCGGATCTTCAGGGTAACCGAATTCCATGATGAGCAACTGCCCTCCGGGCTTCAGGACCCTCCCGAACTCCGCCAGCACCTCTTTTCTTTCATCGATATTGCGAAGTCCGAATGCTATGCTGACTGCGTCGAATGTGCCGTCTTTGAATGGAAGCGTGCGGCCGTCTCCCAGCCCGAGACGAATCCGATGACCCATTTGCCTCGCCCGGATCTTTTTACCGGCAATCCCAATCATCCTGGGAGAGATATCGATGCCTACAACCTTTGCGCTCCCATTCTGCCTGCAGATCTCGATTGCAACCTCCGATGTACCTGTGGCCGCGTCCAGGATCAGACCCCTGCATGACGCGCCGAGGGAACGGGCAAGAATCCTTCTCCACGATATGTCCCTTCGAAGAGAAAGAACACTGTTCTGAAGATCGTAGGAGAAGGCTATCTCCTCAAACATCCTTTTGACAAAAGAGCTCTTATCCATGAGCAGATCGGAAGCACTTTCCTCCGTGAGACCCGCAGAATCAGGTATGCGGATGGGATGGCTTCTCCCATCCGGGTTCAGGTGACCCTGAGAGTGCCATGGTTTACGAAAAGGCTAAATCAGGTATTTGCCGTATTTTCAGGTGACGGGTCCCTAATGGACATCCCTCTGCACGAATATTATAAGGAAAAAGACGAAAGCTGAATTACAATCTGCACTAATACTTTACATGAGGTGGAAATGGCCAAGGAAATCGATTTGGACGAGTTGAAAAAATGCGATGGGAAAGTAGGCCGGCCCGCTTATATAGCCCACATGGGCAAGATCTACGATGTCACACAGAGCAAGCTCTGGAAGAACGGCCGCCACATGAACAGGCACAATGCCGGGAACGATCTCACACACGATATCCAGGCGGCGCCCCACACGCTCGAAGTGCTGGAAAGATATCCCGAGGTGGGCACTCTGAAGGAAAAACCGTCTGAACGAGAGGTCCCGCCGGCTCTTGAACGGATCCTGACCAGGGTGCCCATGCTCAGAAGACACCCCCATCCGATGACCGTTCATTTTCCCATCTCCTTTACTCTTGCCGTCCCCGCTTTCGTCCTCATATACCTTGTCACGGGAATACGCGCTTTCGAGGTCACAGCGCTGCACTGCCTGGGCGCCGCCATTTTTTTCACCCCCATCACCATGGCTACCGGATTCTATACCTGGTGGCTCAACTACTTTGCCAAATGGATTCACGCTGTGGTCATGAAGCAGGTCCTTTCATTCCTGCTTCTCCCCTTGGAGATTCTCCTCTTCGTCTGGAGAATCCAGAATCCCGAAATCCTCAGCAACCTGGATTTACGGGGCGGCATCTATTTGCTTCTCGTAATCTGTCTCTTCGCTCTTACCACGGCGATTGGCTGGTTCGGGGCAAAGCTCACGTTTCCAACGGAGTAAAAGAAGTGAGCAGCGAGCAGTAAGAAGTGGAAAGATAAAATAGAGCGGTCGATGCGAGGCGACGGGGCTGTCTTGGTCTTACTGCTTACTGCTCACTGCTTACTGCTTACTTTCTTCTAGTGATCCTTATCGTATTGCCGATTACGGTAAGGCTGCTTGCGAACATGGCGAGGATTGCGAGGACGGGGTTTAGATACCCGCTCAGCGCAAGGGGAATGCCGATGCCATTGTAGAAGAATGAAAAAAAGAGATTCTGCCGCACCACATGATTGTGGAAGGCAGAAAAATCCAGAGCGTCGATCACCTTCTTCAAATCCGCGGATATAATCGTGACATCGCTCGCCTGCTGGAGAAGGTTGCTTTTTGCCGCCAGCGCAAATCCCACATCGGCCTGGGCCAATCCGGCCGCGTCGTTGATCCCGTCTCCGACCATTCCCACACGCTTGCCGGCGGCTTGAAGACTGCGCACAATCTCAACCTTGTCCATGGGGAGCGCCTGACCCGCGTAGTTTTCAATACCCAGCCCCTTGGCAACTGCTGCGGTCGTCTCTTGTGAATCTCCGGAGACGAGCCATACCTCCAATCCTCTGGATCGGAGGGCGGCAATCATGCCGTTTGCGGCCTCCCTGACAGTGTCACCAAACGAAAAGAGACCCCTGGCTCGTCCGTCCCACGCCACGAACACCACCGTCTGCCCTGCCCTTTCGAATTCCGTGGCCTTCCGCTCCAGAGAAGGGTGAATGTACCATCCCCTGGAGCGGATATGGGACCGATTCCCGACAAGAACCTCCTTGCCCCTGTCTTCTCCGCATACTCCCTGCCCCTCGACACACTCGGCACGCCTGCACTTGACCCATGTGAGAGAGAGAGCCTGGGCCTTTTCCAGGATCTCCCTTGCAATGAAGTGTTCGGATTCGGATTCCACGGAGCATGCCCTTATCAGCCCTTCCTCATGGCTCGTTCCTTCTTCCATGATCATGTGTTGGAGACCAAACCGGCCTTCCGTGACCGTTCCCGTCTTGTCCAGAACAATGGCCTGCAAATCCCTGGCTCTCTCCAAAGCACCCGGCTTTGCAATAAGGATCCCTTTCTTTCGAGCAGATCCAAGGGAAGCCACTCTGGCCAAGGGGGTTGCAACCGCCAATGCGCAGGGACAGGCGATCACAAGAACGGTCACGGCCCTCAACAGGGAAGCTGTCCAGGTTGCCCCTGAAGCGAGAAGAATCACTGCCGTAGCACACGCCAGGAGCAGTACGGCCGGCACGGCCAGTCGGGTTACACGATCTGCCAATAACTCCATGGGGTTCTTGAGAAGCAGGGCATCCTGAAGAAGCCTTATCATCTGGCCGAGCGTGCTTGCGCTTCCTTCGGAGACCGCCTGCATTTCGACACTTTTCCCAAGAACGAGGCTGCCGGACATCACGATATCGCCTTCCAATTTTCGGACGGGGCGGCTCTCCCCTGTCAGAAAAGATTCGTCCACCGTGGTATGGCCCCATACAATTCGACCGTCAACAGCCGATCTCTCCCCTTTCCTGACCTGGAAGAGATCTCCTGCATAAACCAGATCCGGCGCTGCCCATCTTTCCCTTCCGTCCACCATCAAGCGAACTTTTTGCCGCGCCAGAAGATGCAGCTCATGGATACCCTGCGTTACCCTATCCCTCGCATGAAGTTCAATGAACCTCCCCAGAAGAACCAGTGTAATCAGCATGGCTGCCGTATCGAAATAGAGGTGAACGCTCCCCTGGCTCATGCTGAAGAGGCTGTATCCATAAGCGGAAAGTGAACCGACCGAAATCAATGTGTCCATGGACGCCGTCCGATGCCGGAGCGCGGCAGCGGCCCGCTTCAGGATCGGCAATCCTCCATACAGCAGCACCCCTGTACAGAGTGCCCACAAAGGGTAGGAAATGGATGATATGGCCTTTTCCCCGAGCTCCCTGAAAAAGCCTCCATACACCACGAAGGAGATCCCCATGATGTTCATGGTCAGGATGGCCGATACACCCAATCTTACCAGCAGATCCTTTTTTTCATGAGACCCGCCGGAATCCTCCTCAAAGAGAAATGCGCCGTAGCCAAGTCTCGTGACTTCCTTAATAATCGGTTGTGGATTTGTTCGATGGGGCAGATATTGGATTCGTACCAGATCGTTGAAAAAAAGGACTTCGACGCCGACTATGCCCTCCCGCTTCCGAAGCACTTCCTCGATCAGGAAAGCACAGGCCATGCACCACATTCCCTCTACTCTGAGGTGGCACTCCTGGACGAACTCTTTGGGGTAACATACTTTCTTGGAAGATTGGGGGGCCGGATCGTCGTAATTCCGAATCACACCGGCAGCAGCCGCAGCCCGAAATAGATCGGTATCAAGGAAATCCGACGGAGGGCCTTCCGGCCTCTCGGACAGGACCTGGAAGACAAACAGACAACCCCTGCAGCAAAAAAAATGCGTGTTCCCATTCCAGCTCAGGCGAGCTGTGGAACGTCCTACCGGAAGCCCGCAGAGGCGGCATTTCCGATCGTCGGATATCCTTCGGTGAACCGTTTCCGCTGGTCCGTCATCCATTTCACGGCAGTTTCTGGACGGGTCCGATCGTCCGTTCCACAGCAGACAATCTGAGTTCCAGTTCGTCGACTCTGGCCCGCAGTTTCTCCAATTCACGCTGATCGGCAACGTCCATACTGTCCAACCGTTTCCGCATCATCTCACGAAAGGATTTCTCGATATCCTTCCATTGATTCTCCCCGGCTTCCCTCAACTCGTCTATCAGACGCTTTGCTTCGCCTTCGCTCATCTTGTTTTCCTTCACCAGCCGTTTTTTCCATTCTTCGAGTTTGTCCTTTGTCAACACCACACCACCCAGACCTGCCAGAAGTAATTTCTTGATGTCATCCAGCATAGCGTTCTCCATTTCAGTGTCTGAATCCCCTTCAGCAACAAACCTGCTTTCGCAATTGCGCCCCGCGGAAGGACGCGAGACGCCCGGACGCAGGGGTTCCTCTAGCATACCACCCTCTGCTTCTTTGCGTAAAATGTAATTTTTCGTTACGCCTCTTCCGAGAAGCGGCGCGCCGGCTCGTCACGGGTCATTGCAGTATCTCTGCCCCTGTTCCGGCTTTTCCGGAATGAACTCATCCGCCGCAAGGGTGGGGGTTCCGTCCTGCATGGATTTGTAGGACTCTTCCGTTTCCCGCTCGCCTTCCAGAAGCGTGTGATTGTCTTCAGACTCCTGATCCTCGATTTTTCAGGTGTGCGATCCTGCCGCTCCCACAGCTGTCGGTTGACAGCGAGGTTGTCCACCACATTGCGAAGACCCAGTCTGTCCTCAAGAAGGTGCAGGAGTGTCTGGTAATTCACGCTCGGGCTGCTGAAGGACGCGAAAGGACTCTTCAAGCCCTTCCCCTAATTCCAGCAGCCTGTTTCGTTCGTGCAAAAGGAGTTCTCGGAATTTTTCTCGTTCTGGAGCCTCTTCCATCTCCGTTCTCGGGTTCGATCCTGGACCTAATCGATAATTTCGAGCAGGACGTTCTTTCTGGTCTTGGAGGAAACCGCCCCCAATATGGTTCTCAGGGCCATGGCGATCCTTCCGCCCCTGCCGATGACCTTCCCGATGTCTTCCTTGGCCACCTTCAGTTCAATGACCGTCACCTGCTCTCCCTTCAATTCGCTCACAGCAACTTCTTCCGGCCGCTCTACCAGTGCTTTTGCCAATTCCTCAACCAGTTCTCTTGGTTCCATAAAGGCCTCCCTCCCCGGAGGAGCGCGAACATAACTGATTTCATTGTCCTCTACCCAGCCTCAGCCATTATCCCTTCGATATTCAGAGTTCCTGAAACACATTATCCAGATAAGGGGGTCTCGGCAATGGGGGAACAACTGTATTTGGAATGGGAGGAAAAAAGTAATTGCGTAATTCCGCGTACATCTGGCTGACGTCGCTTCCCTCTCAGGATTCACGAAAGTCTCTCAGACATCGACCCGGCAGCCGGCGGCCTACCTGATGAGCAGCACCGGGTTTTCGGTCAGATTCACGAGTTCGCAGAGATCGTCACTACAGAGAAAGGTCTGCTCGCATGGCAAAACCACAGGCCCCATCCCATGTACGGTATGTGCCAACAGTGCGATGCCGGGCTTGATCAGGACGCTCACCCGTCCTTCCACACCCCGGCTCTCCAGATACTCCGCCGCACGCCCGTGCAGTTCGCTGCCTGTCTCCGCGTCCGGGGCGACAACAAGCACCATGAGCTTCCCTTCCTTCATGTCGGCCAGCGTTGCGGCGGTTTCGAGCACCTTGTCCGCATTCTCAGAGGTATTGTAGATTGCTACGACAGGGACCTTGAGCTTTGCCCCCTCCTGGAGCACGAGGGCCATTCCTTTTCCGCGTGTGATAATGAACCGGACGGTCGAGCCCAACCGCCTGCTGAGGCTCCACCCCCTCTTCCCGAGGATCACCAGATCCGCATCCATGCTGGCCATCAGAATTTCCGTCGCTACAGGGCCGCGGGTCACTCTGAAGGTCCACGTCACTCCCGAACGCTCGGCCGCAGCCGCCAGCGCTTTGCGCATCTCGTCGGCCTGGGCCCGCATCTGTCTCTCCAGGTCCACCAGCCGCACAGGCCGGAGACAGCAGCTCCTGCTGCCTATCTCCATCGCAAACGGGAACTCGGCGAGATGGAGCAGATCCACGTCCTCCACAAAGACCGCGCTCAGCTCCGCGCCCAGCCTGGCAGCGAGCTCGGCCGCGACATCGAGAGCGCCCACGCTGCGGTAGGAAGGGTCCATGGCAATGAGGATACGTCGAATGGTCACTTTATCTTCCCTTGAGTTCACTCTTTCCCCCCTTGCGCCGACTGCTGGCCGGTGAATTTCCGCGCCTTCTCCGCCAGTTCAAGGAGCCTGGCATGGACCTTCCCGTTCACGCTCTCCTGGGGGTAACTGCCGTTCGCATCCGGCGCCCCTGCAGCCATTCCCGTCAGGATCTCGACACCCTCATCGATCGTCTCCACCGGGTACACGTGGAATTTACCCTCGCGAACCGCTTCAACCACGTCCTTTCGCAGCATCAAGTGCTTCACATTGGACTTGGGGATGAGCACGCCCTGATCGCCGGTCAACCCCTTTCTCCTGCACGTATCGAAGAACCCTTCGATCTTTTCGTTCACACCTCCGATGGGCTGTACCATGCCGTGCTGGTTCACCGATCCCGTAACGGCGAGCGATTGCTTGACCGGTATCTCGCCGATCGCCGAAAGGAGCGCATAGAGTTCTGCCGAAGAGGCGCTGTCCCCTTCGATTCCGCCGTAGGACTGCTCGAACACGAGACTCGCTGAAAGGGAGAAGGGCTGGTCGGTCGCAAATCGCGCGCCAAGATAGCCGGAGAGGATCAGGACGCCCTTGGAATGAATGGGTCCGCCCATCTCCACCTCTCGCTCGATGTCCACCACTTCTCCTTTTCCGAGACGTACGCGGGCAGTGATGCGGCTGGGTCTTCCGAAGGCGAATCCGCCGAGTTGCATGACGGAAAGCCCATTGATCTGCCCGATCTTCTTGCCCTCCGTATCGATGAATATGGTTCCTCTATGGATCTCTTCCTGCATTCGCTCCCGAATACGATCCGACCTGTATACCCATGCCTCCACAGCCCGATCCACATCGTCGGCCGTAATCGTACCGTTGCCGTTTCCCCCGTTTTTGGCTGACCAGAAATCCGATTCCCGCAGAAGATCCGTGATACTCTGCATGTGTATGGACAGCCTTTCGGCATCCCCCACCATCCGCGCACTTCGCTCGATAACCCGGGCAACGGCCCCTCTGTCGAGAGGACGCAAACCTTCCTGGCGCGCGACGGTTCCGACAAGCCGACCGAACTCTTCCTGTGTTTCGGGCGTGCGATTCATCTGGACGTCGAAATCTGCGGTCACCTTGAAAAGCTCGCTGAACTCGGGATCATGCTGTTGCAGCAGATAGTACACATTGGGCGGCCCCATGAGAACTACCTTCATATTCAGGGGAATGGGCTCGGGATCGATGGAAACCGTGCTGATCAGCCCGTACAGTTCACCGAGGGACTCGACTTTGGCTTTTCCTGCCCGCAAGGTCCGTTTCAGTCCTTCCCACGAGTATGGCTGCATCAGGACCTTGACTGCGTCCAGCACCAGGTATCCACCATTGGCCCTGTGAAACGCACCGGCCCTGATCATATTGAAATCGGTCAGGAGTGTGCCCATGTGAGGCAGATGCTCGATCCGGCCCGCCAGATTCTGATAGGTCGGGTTGTCCTCATAGATCACAGGGCCTCCCTTGGATTTGCTGTTATCCACCAGCAGATTGACCCGATATTTTCGGGTGGCCGACGCATCCTGCTGCGCTCCGGGAGGACCTTGCTGCTGAGGATTTTCCCGCGGGAGCAGATCGTGAAGGTTCTCGATCATATCCTTTTCCACATCCTGGAGATACTCGACCACCTCCGGCACATCCTTGAATTTGTCACGCAACTCCTGCAGAAGAGGACCAACCGCAAGCAGGGAGACCTCCTGGTTCAGGGATTTCATTTTGTCCCGAAGTTCCCTTTCCCATGCCGGAATCTTGGTAAAAACTTTCTGGGCGGTTTCCTGAAGCGTCTGAACCTCCTGTTCCAACCGCTTTCGCTCTTCCTCCGGAAGTTTGCTGAACTCGTCCGGGGGAATGATATTTCCTTCCTTCACAGGGGCAAAGGCCAGCCCCGTCGGCGTCTTGAAAAGGGTCAAACCTTTTTCCTGCGTTTTTTTCTGCAGCTCCTCCACGGCCTGCTGCTGGCGCTCCTGAAATTCCTGGGTAATGCCCCGCGCCCGGTTCTGATACTCCTCGTTTTCAAACGCCGCCTTCAACGCGTTGCGGCCGTCTTCGATGATTCTTTCCATATCCTGAGAAAGCTCCCTTCCCCGGCCGGGAGGCATGCGCAGCATCTTGGGTTTATGCGGTTCAGCAAAATTGTTCACATAGCAGACGTCGGGGGGAATGGGGACCGTCTCCGCTTTCTTTTTCAGAAAACGGCAGACAAGGGTATGTTTGCCTGTTCCCGGATGACCAACTGCAAACACATTGTACCCTTCACGTTCGATCTCCACTCCGAAACGGAGGGCTTCCACCGCCCTGGGTTGTCCTATGATCCGCTTCAGATCCTGGATTTCCGCCGTGGATTCGAAAGAGAACACCTTCGGATCAGTTGCGTGATAAAGCCCCTCGGGGCCCAATTCTCTTGGATCCATCTTCTTCATCCTTTCATCCTGCAATATCTTAGCCCTATACAGGGGACGGCCGATACGTTCCCACCGCCGGGAGAGCCAAGTGTTACCGTTTTCAATGCGTCCCGATTGGGGCAACCACTCCTTCCCTCCTTGTAGCTATGCGGAACCGTACAGAAATCTGTCAGGTTGGGGTATCTCCCTCATAAAACCGCCGTAATGGATCGCCGGCTCTGAAGAGACTTGAACCCCCTGTAACACCAGCGCCATCCAAAAGCAGATGGTCAGATCCGAAAGCGAAGTGATTTTGTCATCGTCAAGATGTTCCATACTGACTTCTATCTGCCACCACAACCATTCCTTCAGCATGGGCTCTCCTTTTCAGTTTCACCCGGAACTTTCAGATCTCATCGGGAATGCGGATCCGTAATCGTACCATACGACTGACCAACGCCCTTGGAGTTCCTCATGTTGCCGCCGGTGGGGGAAAAAGTCAGTGGGGTAGAGACCGTATTTGTACGACTGCCGGTACGTAGCCTTTTAGGAGGTGGGATATCTTGCCCATGAATATACAGGGTGCGCCCGATTTCGTTTTCCTCACATCCGGCGTTAGATAAAGACATGAGATACGAATTTAGAACAGGAATCTATGTCCTTTGAGCTATGGGATTCGGATTTCGGCCACTACCGGCAGGTGATCCGAGGCCACCCTGGAAAGAGCAGTAGCATGTGCTCTTACCTTGATAAGGGAATCCCTGGGTCGCACCCAGATCCTGTCCAAGGACAGGAAGGGGCACCAGGCGGGGTAACTTGGAATGGTGTTCGATTTTCCCATGTGTCGGTGGAGCAGATCCAGTCCCCTGCTCCGTGGATACCATTCATTCATGTCACCAAGAAGGATCAGCCTTCCGGAGTCCCTGTTTCGAATCACCTCTGCCAGTTTGCAGACCTGCACCCAACGTTCCGCAGCTGCAAGACCGAGGTGAACGACAATTATCCGCACTTCCGCGGATCGAACTCGAACTAGACCTTCAATGGCGCCTCTCGGTTCACGGCCGGGGACATTCAGGTTTATTTCCCGGCCCTCGAGGAGGGGCCAGCGCGTAAGCAGCACGTTTCCATAGTGACCGTCCACGCGGCGAATGGTGGGCCCGGGCAGGGCCGTGTACCCGGTGTACTTTGCAATGAACTCCATCTGTGCCGACACCCGCTTTCCTCCCGAGCGGTTATCCACTTCCTGAAGCCCGATGATATCCGCGCCGATCTCTCTTACAACAGAAGCGATTCGCTCCGGATCGTGTCTTACGTCCATCCCCACGCATTTATGCACGTTGTATGTAGCTACGGTAAACGTCCTCTGGTTAAGAACCATCGATTGAAAGCCGTCCTCGCCTCATTCATCCTGCTCCGTCATCCCTCATTCCATCGTTCTTTTTGTTATACCAGGGGATTCCGTAAGTTCAAGGGTCAGTATGTAGTCGCCGGCTTTTCCAGCGGACGATCGGGTGAACCCCAGGATGTGCCCCAGTTCCAACATCTCCACGTTCTCGGCCAGAACCTCTCCATGGATCCGCTTTATTCCGTAATCCCTGGCCACACGAAGTGTGCATTCCATCAATGTTTTTCCGATCCCTTTGCGCTGCCAAGGGTCCCCCACCGCAACGGAGAACTCGGCACTCCCCCTGTCCGGATCGCTGATGATCCTTGCTACGCCGAGGATACTCTCTTTTCCGTTTTCTTTGCGGACGGCAACGAGAGCTATGTGGCGGTCATAATCCACCTGGGTAAAACGGACAACCAGGTCCGGCGACAGGGATCTCACGGGATTGAAAAAGCGCAGATAACGGCTCCTCATGGACATGCTGTCAAAAAGCTCAAGGAGAAGCGGCGCATCTTCCGGTCGAATGGGGCGAAGGAGAAGTGAAAGCCCGCTGCTCGTGATTTCATGAAACTCATACTGTTGCGGATAGGGGCTGATCACCAGATGATGGGGCGGACGAACCTCCGAAGAACGGACAATGACCCTGGCATCAACAGCGCACGGTTTCCCGTCCTTCACGATCACCGGATTCATATCCAGCTCAATGATTTCAGGAAAATCGACCAGAAGATGCGAAAGACTGATGATCATCCGTTCAAGCAATTCCAAATCGGCCGGTGGCCTGTTCCGGTATCCTTTGAGGATGCGAAAAGCCCGGCTTTCTTCCATGATCCTGCGGGCCAGAGTCTGGTTCATGGGTGGCAGCCCCAGCGACCTGTCTCCAAGCACCTCCGCAAAGATGCCGCCCAGGCCGAACAGGATGACAGGGCCGAAATGGGGATCGCGTTTTGCCCCGAGCAGCAGTTCCACCTCCGGTTTACTGATCATGCGCTGCAGGCTGACTCCCTCCAAGACAGCCGATGGATCATAATTCCTCGCGTTTCTCATGACTTCATGGAAACCGGCTCTCACCTCTTTTTGATTGTCCAATCCTATCTTGACCCCTCCGGCCTCCGTCTTGTGCGTGATGTCCCTCGAATGGATTTTCATGACCAGCGGGTAACCCATCTGTGCCGCAACCCTGAGCGCATCATAGAGAGTGGGCGCCACTTCCGTGTGATTCACGGTCACTCCATAAGAGGCCAAGAGAAGTTTGGACTCTTTCTCCGTCAAGAGACCGTTCGGACTTTTTAATCCCTCATCGATGATGTTACGCGCTGCGGCCTCGTTCGTTTCCGCCTGCGGCAGACTGGAGGGGATCTCCTGCAGCGTCTCCAGATTTCTGGAATAGGCGTACATGTACTTGAACGAACGCACCGCCCTTTCGGGTGTCGCGTAAGTAGGGATGTTTTCACGATTCAGTATTCGTATCCCCTCTTCCACGTGGCCCCCTCCCATCCATACTGCAAAAACAGGAAAGGGCCTGTTCTTGAGTGATTTGGCAACAGCCTCGGCAACCTCGGCCGGTTCGGTCATGGCCTGCGGGTTGAGAATCACCAGCATCCCGTCGATTTCTCCGTCAAGGAAACAGCAGTCGGACACCGCCGCGTATCGTTCCGCTGTGGCATCCCCAAGGAGGTCGATGGGGTTGCTGTGACTCCAGTGAGGCGGGAGAATTCGATTCAGGCGGTTCATCGTCTCTTCGCTGAGGAGGCTGAGCTCGAGCCCGTGCTGCGCTACGGCATCAGCGGCCATGACCCCCGGGCCGCCCGCATTGGTTACCACGACGATCCTTGGACCCGCAGGGGGTCGCTGCTTGGCCAGGAGTTCCGCACAATCGAAAAAGTCCTCCAGATCGTCTACGCGGACGATCCCTGCCCGCTTGAATGCGGCATCGTAGACCGCGTCCTCCCCAGCCATGGCGCCGGTGTGTGAAGCCGCGGCTTGTGCGCCTGCGGCGCTCCTTCCGGATTTCAGGACGATAATCGGCTTTACCCTGGAGACCTCCCGGGCAGCGCTCATGAACTTCCTGAAATTGGACAGGCTCTCCACATAGAGAAGGATACTCTTCACATCCGGGTCATTCCCGAGATAGTCGATAAGATCTCCGAAATCCACGTCCAGCATCGAGCCGATGCTGACGAAATACCGAAAACCCATGTTCTCCTTCAGGGCAAGGTCCAACATGGCTGTGCAAATCGCGCCGCTTTGGGAGATGAAGGCGAGGGTCCCATCCTGCACCATTTGATGTGCAAAACTGGCGTTCACTCTTTTTCCCGGTCTCAGAATCCCCAGACAATTTGGCCCTATGATCCTCAGCCCCGTGCCTGCGGCGACTTCTTCGATCTGCGCTTCGATTTCGCGACCCTTCTCTCCGGACTCTTTCCCTCCTGCAGAGATGATGATCGCTCCCGCAACCCCCAGCCGCACGCATTCCCCGACGATGGCGGGGACGGTGGAAATAGGGGTCGCAATGACGGCCAGATCCACCCGCTCCGGAGCATCAGAGAGTGAAGGATAGACCCTCAAACCATAGAGCTCGGAATACCGTGGATTGATGGGAACAACGTTGCCCTCGAAACCCCCTTCGAGCAAATTTTTCATCAGGGCGTTTCCAATACTCTTTTCTGTTCCACTTGCCCCTATGACCGCAATGCTTCGAGGATCAAAGATCTTGTCCAGATTAAATAGCCCCATCCGAAACCTCCTCTTCTTCCGGTTGTCCTTTACTATGATGGAACGTCTCCATACCGGTGAATGGGAGCGATGGCGTATTCATCCTGGCGGATGGGTGTATTTCGATCATTTTGTTTGGCCGCTCATCCTGTGAATTAGAAGTCCGGGACCAGGGAACCAGCCGCAAACGTCTCCACAACCTTGAATAACTCTGAAAAAAGCATTAAGACTATACCAGGTTGGGTCCCAAACAAAGTCTTGCCGGGGGTGACTGCACTGACGACCTGTCGCAATTATCGGCGTTTCAGTCGTGCAGTGCCGCCCGAAGCGATCACAGAAACGGTTGAGTACAGTGGTGAACTGCCACAAGAACTACCGGAGGCGCCATTGGAATCGCTGAGAAAAACCAGATTGCTCAGGATGCTCCTGGTCGACGATGACGAGGACGACTATTTGATCTTCCGGGACATGCTCTCGGAGTTTAAGAACTGGGAAGTCCAGCTGCAGTGGGTCTCTTCCTATGACGCGGCATTGAAAGCGGCAAAGCCCGGATCCTACGATGTTTGCCTTATGGACTACCGCCTCGAAGGTCCGAGGAACGGAATCGAGTTGATGAAGGAGTTTCAACGGGACGGATTCATATTCCCGGTGATCATCCTCACTGGACGGGGCGATCATGAAGTAGATATGGAAGCCATGAGGGAAGGCGCCGCAGACTACCTTGAGAAGGGACAGGTCAATTCCAACATCCTCGAGCGCTCCATCCGGTATGCAATAGAGCACTGCAAGAATCTGGAGGCCCTGCGTCAATCCGAAAACCAGCTCCGCGTTCTCTCTTCCAAGCTCATGGAGGCTCAGGAAAACGAGAGGAAAAGGGTGGCACATGAGCTTCACGACAGCATTGGCGCGAGTCTGACTGCTGTGAAGTACGGGCTGGAACTGGAGGTCACCCGCGCCGGAGAAGGCAAACGATGTCTTGACGGCGCGGTGCTGGGCCAGCTCACCTCGACAGTGGAAGCCACCATCAAGGATCTCAAGAGGATTTACGGAAACCTCCGTCCGCTCATCCTGGATGACCTCGGAATTCTCGCTGCAATGCGTTCCCTTGTCAGGCAATTTCGGGAGGTGCGGCCGAATGCGAGCCTGGTGGAGACTATCGATGCTGAAGAGCAAGAGATTCCGGAAGGTTTAAAGATCGTCATTTACCGTATCATCCAGGAAGCCCTGAACAACATCTCCAAGCACAGCGATGCGGACCAGGTCGAGCTCACGCTCTCCAACAAGCGAGGCATCGTCCTGTTCTCCATTCGAGACAACGGGCGAGGATTCGATCTGCGGGAGATCCTCATGGAGGACGACCACCGGCATAAGCTCGGACTTCAAAGTATGAAAGAAAGGGCGGAGTTATCCGGGGGGGCCTTTACGATTGTGTCCAGCAAAGGCAAGGGCACGACGATAAAGGTCACATGGCCCGTCAGCTGAGCGGCTCAACGAGTTTTTGCGAGTAGAAAGGGCCTGCTTCCTTACGGACGCAGGCCCTTCCTGTCAAAACAAAATCCGAAGGGGGGATTCAGGGGTTCGTCGCCGTCTTGGTTACCAGCCCCTTTTCAATGGCGATGGCAGTGAGAGCGGAGGAGGTGTGGACGTCCAGCTTTCTCATGATATTGCTTCTATGCTTCTCCACGGTCTTCACGCTGATGCAGAGATAATCCGCAATCTCCTTGTTCTTGTAGCCCTCCCCTACCAGCTTGAGCACTTCTCTCTCCCTCTGGGTTATCATGTCCCAGGAAGACCGCGACTTGAGAGTCTTGCGGTCATCCAGGAACCCGGCCAGAACTTTTTCGGAAATACTTGGGCTTAGATATGTCTTCCCTTCCAGAACGCTCCTGATCGCGATGAGCAATTCGGAATAGTTCGCATCCTTGAGACAGTACCCGTCCAGGCCCGAATGAAAGGACTCCAGAATATAATCTTCGGATTCATGAATGGTGAGGACGAGTATTTTCGTTTCAGGGAAACGGCTCTTGATATCCCTGATCACGGAAATCCCATTCATCTTCGGCATGGAAAGATCGAGCAGCAGGAGCTCCGGGTGAAAGTTTTCCACACACCGGATGGCTTCCAGCCCATCCGCCGCTTCGCCGACAATTTCAAGATCATCAATGGTCCTGAGAAGGGATTTCAATCCCTCTCGAAGAATCTTGTGATCCTCCGCTATGACGATCTTCCGTTTTGGGGCCATAGATTAACCTCCGCAGAAAGACGGATCCTGCCTGCCTTCCGCCGGACTGGAGTCGAACCATTGCAGTCCCGTGAAATGGATCTCGTCAGAATAAGGGTCATGAGGCCTAGCCGGAAACGGTGCACCGGCTCGCATCTGGAATCAGCCCGAAAGCAGAACGAAATACATGGTATGGATTATATACCACAACTTGGCGCTACTGTACATATATATACAGCGCTCGCCTGAAAGCAAGAAGTGCGGTGCTCTAAACTTCTGCAGCCGATGAACGAACCGCCCACGCCAAACTTTTTTCCTGATGCAACGAATAGAAGTGTAATCAGGATGTTATGGGGTAAGTGTCCATCGAATTTTTGATCGAATCGGCCAGTATTCAGCATCCGAAATAATAGTATCAAAAAATTCACAAAAGCTAATTGCGGAGGAAGCATGGAAGATCTCTTTACAAAACCGGACCTGGAGGCTCTCATCTCCAAGCAAGGGAGGGCATGCCTCAGCATGTTCATGCCGGCGGTTCAGGCAGGTCAGGAGGTACGACAAAACCCCACCAGGTTCAAGAACCTGCTTACCTCGGCCGAAAGGCTCCTCACGGAAAATCCGGGTTCAACCCCTTTGCCGAAGGATTTCTTCGGCCCATTGCGGGCACTGACACACGAAACTCTTTTCTGGTCAAACCAGAGCAGGGGATTGGCGATATTCAGGTCCACAGGGATGATCAGGACCTACCGGCTTCCAGCCCCCTTTAGAGAGTTGGTGATTGCGGCAGACCACTTCCATGTGAAACCGCTGATCTCCTTTCTTCGTCGGTTACAGAAATTCTATGTCCTGGCATTGAGCATGAAGGAAGTGAGATTGATGGAGTGCTCTCTTCAGCAGGTGCTTGAGGTGAATATACCGGACCTGCCCGGCAGCATGGAGGAAGCCCTCCGGTACGATGAACCTCAGAACCGGCTGCAGTTCCGAACCGGCACCGATAGAATTGGAGACAAGCCCTCGGCAGCCATATTTCACTCTCATGGCACAGGGCTCGAAGAAACAAAGGATGATATCCTCAGATACTTCAGGCTGGTGAACAAGGCCCTGGAACAGTTTCTTCAGCAGGGAAAGGATCCCCTGATTCTGGCAGGCGTCGATTACTTCTTCCAATCTACGAAGAGGCGAATACCTATCCCCATCTTCTAAAAGGGGGAATAGCGGGAAACCCGGAGGGGTGGACTCCGGAGGAGTTGAAGAAGCAGGCGTGGCCGAAAATAGAGAGACTCCTCAGCGAAAAAGAGGTCCACGCAATCTCCGATTATGAAGAAAAGGCGGTCCGGCTGCCGGGATCAAAGGACATCCGGGAGATCGCAGCCTCTGCCTATCATGCCCGGGTGGACTCCCTTGTCCTGTCTGAAGATGAAGAGGTTTGGGGGTTCTTCGACAGGGACAAAGACGAAGCAAAGATATCATCAGGAGGGTCTCGGACGGGCAGCTACGATTTGCTCAACTTTGCCGCCATTCACACACTTGCCAATGGTGGCACGGTCATTCCACTTCCCCGGACGCGCGTACCCGCCGGAGCGCAGGCGGCCGCGCTGTTCCGGTATTAGCTTGCCCCGCACTACTCCTCAGGGATCTCAGTCAAGTTTTCGACTCTCCACGATCGCGTCGATATTCTTCTTTGCCCAGTCGTCCACCCTGCGCTCCTCTTCCACATAACGGATCAACCGATTTGATATCCGCACCCCGCGTTCCATAGCATCCACGGTCTTCGTTCCGGCATCCTTCGGACGCAACGGATTGACGTAGACAACCCCGTCCTTTTCCCCGAGCCCTTTTGCTTTGAGAACACGCGAAGCTCCACTTGAGCTGAGGACCAGGATACCCCTTTCTCCCGGTTTGACGAATTTTTGAGAGAGAATGTACTCGAAAGCCACCAGATTCATTCCATCTTCCAATGGGGTCACCATCATGACATTCACCTCTTTCATGAATCGGTAGTTCTGAGGAACCGGAATGCCTTTGTCGATGTGAATGATCGTCTGACCGCCCAGGTCTCCATTCAGCCTGAAAACTTCCCGATGCAGCACCTGTTCGAGGTTTCGGTAATCCGGATTCTCGGACCTGCTGGGCGCCGTGACCTGGTAAAAGCGTGCCTCTCGCCCGCCTTCCCTCATGACGGAAAGCGCTCTGGCGAAGATCTCAAGCCTTTCCACAAGCCCTTTTGTGTAGTCGCACCTCTCCAAACCACCGAAAATAGTCATGCCGGCCTTCTTGTCCTTCGATATCCTCTCATGAATGTCCATCGACTCGAATCTGTATCTGAATCGTTTCCCCACGGAGACTTCCGAGAGAATCCTTTGCACGTCGAGCCCGATGGGGAAGGCGCCGATGGTGGTAACCCGATCCTGGTAGCTGATCTCATAGCACTGTCCGGTCACACGGATGTTCACCGGAAACCACTCCTGCACGGCTTCCAGAAAATTGTCGCAGTATTCTTTTGTATGGAAGCCTACAAAATCATTGGCGAGCATCCCCCAGGTGATCTTCTGCAGCACCGTTTCCATGCTGTCGCCAAAAGGATCATGGATCTGCATCTTCACTCTCTTCCTCTTGTCCTGGCGGATGAGCCCCTGGATTTCGTGGATGTTGAAAAACGGCGTGTGGATGAATTGTCCGACGTGGACTCTCCTTCTCTCGGATCCGGTGTGCCCTTCTGCTGCGAGCAGGGTTTTATACAATTCGGCTATCTGCATAAGATGATAATCCTGGTTCCACACCACAAACTGCTCTCCGAAGCGGTTGGAACGTCGGATCTCATCCCAGATAGTGTTGGCGAATGTCACGGCGCTGCTCGTATACTGGATGAAGTCATTCTTCTCGAAGGCCGGCCTCGGGAAAGCCTTTGTTGTCTGATAAAAAAGAGGAGTCCTCGTGAGGTGCATGATGGGCCACAAAAAACCGTTGGCAAATCTGCTGTAGTAGCTGTGCATATGGGTAATGTCGAAAAGCACAAATCTCATGCAGAAGGAATAGTCCCGATACCGGAAACGCATCCTGTGATCGTGACCGATTTCGATGTGCGGGAAATGTTCAGGAGCATGTTTTTCATCCAGCATCCTCTGGAACAGATCAGAATAGCGCCCCCTTGCGACATCGACATCTCTGTCACCCATGGAAGCTCCTATCCATGTGGGGTTCCACTCCCCCCCTCTCAATAGCCCGGCCATTGCCTGCACCAGGCCGCCTTCTCCGAACCCGGGCGGTCTGGGGGCAACTCCCTTCCTCAGACACTCTTCTGCGTTTTCGAGAAACTCCGTGGTAAAGTGAAAGGGGCTGCGGTTCGAGACAATCACCAGATTACCCATTTCATCTCTCTCTTGAGTCGGCGTTCACAGCAAAGGGAACTTCCAAACGATATTTCCATGAGTCACTTGCAAGGTGAATAGGTTTGATCCAGTATTGTGACATCCGCACTATACAACAAATCAGGGCCGTTGACACACCGAAGGAAAAATCTTTATATTCATTGCCGAACGAGAGGAGCCGATACAAAATGAATCCACTGCGTATTCTCATCACCGGCGGAGCAAGATGCGGAAAGAGCGCATTTGCTCTCCGTCTCGCCGTCGAGAATTACTCCAGGCGAACCTTTGTGGCGACAGCCGTGAACACAGACCCTGAAATGAAGGAGCGGATCTCAAAACACCAACTCGAAAGGGGCGATCTTTTCGAGACCATCGAAGAACCGACGGCACCCGGCCGTATCCTCGCGACCCTGCCCGGTTCAACCGAGGTGGCCGTTGTCGACTGCCTGACCGTATGGCTGGGAAACCTTTACCACCGTTTGGGCGGCCGTCAGGAACAGATTCAGGCGGAGGTGGATGCCTTCCTGTCCGATATGGACCATGTTTCCTGTGATCTCGTTCTTGTAACCAATGAGGTGGGCTGGGGGATCGTGCCGGAGCATGCCCTTGCGCGGTCCTTCAGAGACATGGCCGGGTACCTGAATCGGAAGGTGGCGGAAAAGTCGACCCATGTCTATCTTCTCTGCTGCGGCCTTCCACTCGCCTTGAAAGGGAGCCTTCCCGACCTCCATTGACTCTCGCGAATTTGATGGCTATCGTTTTGGTGTCCTTACTTATCTTTTCGGAGGAGGCCATGATGATCAAATCGCTCGGTTTCATCGCACTCGCCTGCCTTCTTTTTCCAGCTGTGGCACTCGCGGAGTACAACAACTTTCGCTGCGGCCGTGAACTCATCAGCCTTGACGACACGTCAGGAAAGGTTTTTATGGAATGCGGGGAACCTACCTGGAAAGAGATGGTGGGATACAGGGACGGTCTCTTGGAGACCCAACTGTGGTACTACAATTGCGGCAGCAGTGACTTCCTTTATGTGCTTCGCTTTGTGGGCGGGAGACTCAAGGAGATAGAGTCTCAGGGATATGGGACAGGGCAGTCCGACTGCTATGGCCCAAGAAGGACCGGACGCTGACCTGAAGGCGATCAGTAATAGATCCCGGTCCTCTTTCTTACCAGTTCAATGGTGGGAAGAGCTTTGTTTCTCGCCTTTTCTGCGCCTTTTCTGAGGATCGCACGAACCGTTTCCGGGTCACGGACCAGTTCCATCCTTCTGTTCCGCGCCTCCTTGAAGTATTCCATCATCCTCTCGAAAAGCTCCTTTTTGACATCGCTGTACTTGAGCCCTCCCCTTCGGTACCGCGCAGCCAGATCCGCCTTTTCCTGCTCATTCATAAAAAGGCTGATCGTCGCATAAAGATTGCACTTGTCAGGATCCTTGGGATCGGCAACCGGTGTGGCATCGGTCACAATCCTGGCGATCTTCTGGCGCAAGGCTTTTTCCTCACAGAAGATCTCAATGGTGTTGCCATAGGATTTGCTCATCTTTCTTCCGTCGATTCCCACCACCGTGGGGACCTTTTGATTGATCTCCGCTTCGGGGAGCACAAAGGTTTCCCCATAGATGTTGTTGAAGCGGATCGCGATATCGCGGGTAATCTCCAGATGCTGCTGCTGGTCTTTTCCGACCGGCACCTTGTCAGTCTGATAGAGGAGAATATCGGCCGCCATGAGAACGGGATAGGTCAGCAGCCCGTGATTGGGCGCGATGCCTTGCTCCACCTTGTCTTTGTAAGAATGGCTCCTCAACAGGAGGCCCACAGGGGTCACGTTGTTCAGAATCCATGTGAGTTCGGTCACCTCGGGCACATCCGACTGGACCCAGAAAATGGCCTTTTCCGAGTCCAGACCCAGGGAAAGGAAATCGAGTGCCGCACGAAGGGTTCCGGACGAAAGGCGTTCCGCTTCCGTTACGGACGTCATGGCATGATAGTTCACTATGAAGCAGAAGAGTTCGGATCGGTCCTGATACTCAATCATCGGCTTCATCATCCCAAAATAGTTGCCGATGTGAAGTTCGCCAGACGGCTGGATGCCTGAGAGTACACGCATCTTCCTGAACACTCCTCCTATGGATTTTTAATTGCAGAGTTTGGCCGGGTCTCCTGCAGCGCTGCCCGCGATGGTATATCCTCTTGCGGCCAGTTGCCCGATGATCCTGTCGGAACTGGTTACCTTGCAGGATACTCTTCTTGACGGTATCCACGTCATAAGCGATGAGCCCCGTCTATCGCCTTCAGAGCAGCCCTTGACCTGTTGAGGGGATTGCCTCAGCCGCCCATGATATTGGGAACCGAGAGCAGAATGGTTTTGGAATTCTCCGGCGGGACATTCCGGACGCAGCCGAAACCATGAAGAAGCACAAGGCATACGAGGAAGAGCGCCGGACATCTTCCTGTCATTCCTCGGACCCCTTTTCCCTCCGAGACTCCTTGGATTTCATTGCACTCTGCAGTCTCTCGCCCAGGGAACCCAGGGTCTTTTTCCCTGTTGTCGCCGCAAACTTCCGCCAATCGTCCTCATCTTTTCGGTCTGCCGGACCGAGGGTGATTCTTCGCTCCTGCGATTGGATCATCTCTATGAGGACCTTAAGGGATTCTCCCTCCCTGATCTTGTCCGACGTGCCCGGCGCGCCTGATTCCATCATCCGGGATTTTGGCAGAAGACCGGTAATGCCGGGAGCGAGGTTTACGAACCAACCGAACCTCTCCTTCTTCTCCACGGTCCCTTCGACGATCTGGCCGACCTGAAATCTCGTATCCACATCCGCCCATGGATCTCCCTCCACCTCCCGGATGCTCAGGGAGATTCTCCTCTTGGAGCTATCGATCTCCTTTACCAAGATCTCCACGATATCACCGGGATTTGCCACATCTTCCGGCCTCATGACCCTTTTCCTGTAACTCATTTCGCTGATATGAACGAGCCCTTCCACGCCGGGCGCGATTTCAACGAACGCACCGAATTTCGCGCATCGGGTCACTTTTCCCTGCAGCCTGTCGCCCGGATGGAATTTCTCTTCCAGATTTTCCCAAGGGTCGCCGGTTACCTGTTTGGCGGATAGAGAAATCCTCATTCTGTCGCCGGCAGCTTCCTTGTCAATGCTGATGACCCTCACCCGAATCATCTGGTCCTTTGCAACAACTTCCTCCGGCTTGTTCACGCGGGACCAGCTCAACTCCGAAAGATGCACCATGCCTTCCAGTCCCGGAAAGATTTCGACGAAAGCACCGTATGGCATCAGCCTCGTTATTCTTCCGTCCAGCTCGGCGCCCGGGGCCACCCCCTTCAAGAACTCCTCTCTGACCTTTGCCTGTTCCGCCCTGAGCAGTTCCCGCCTGGATACGACAATGTTCTTTCCCCTTTCCTCGAGCTGCGTAATGAGAAAGGGATAGGTCTTTCCAACATGATCTTCGGGCTTGTCCACGTAACCCAGACCCATTTGGCCCATCGGGCAAAAGGCCCTCTTTTTCATGATCTCGACGAAAAATCCTCCCTTTACAAGCCCCTTCACTTTTCCCTCTACGGGCACGGAATTTTCCTTCGCGCTTATGAGGGCCTGGAACCCCCCCGTCTTGGATGCGGTCCTGGAAAGCCTTATCTCGTCACCGGTTTTGGAGGCCACGTAAAGCTCAAGGGTGTCTCCGACCTGGTAAGGAAGGACTCCGTGCTCATCGACGAGCTCGTCCCGGTCCACCGCGCCGTCGATCTTGGTTCCGGTGTCGACAAAGACGGCTTCTTTTCCGATCGACAGAATTTTTCCGCTGATCCTCTCGCCCACGCGTATGTTCTCATCCCTGCCGCCTTCATACGCTTCCATGAGCTCCGCAAAGCTTTTCTCTTCACTGTCCTGAACGTCGTCCTGAATATCTGCTGGGTTGTCGGTCATATGTATTCCACCAATCCTTGCTTCTTTTTCATCTCCCTTGAGAGGGAATGATCATGTATCAATCTAACATAATCACTGCCAAGTAAATAAGAAAAAGAAGAGTGGAAACACTTTAGCTCTATAAAAGTGGAGCGGGATTCTTTGGGCGGGATTCTCTCTCGAGGAAGGAGGTGTGCCCGGGAAGCGCACGAGGAAAGGAGTCAAGTTCCGAATCCGACCTGCCGATAAGAAGATAAACGATTTTGCCAGAGGGCAAACCTTCCGAAAGGCAGGGACGCAAAGCTTCCGGTCTAAGTCCAGGAGATTGGATATGACAGCGGAGCCGCAAGGTGAGTTCCTATAGAGCCCGGTCCCTGTATTGGAAGCGGGCTTTTTTCTTGACGTGAACTCCTGTTGCGTTTGCAGCAAAGATTTGCCGAACGAAAGGAGAGCTGCAACAATGATCATCGATACCTTCGACCCTGCTGCCGTAAGACCTCAACTGCCGGTTCAGGCAAAGATTACCGAACCGGAACAAGCCCGACCCGTCCAGGGCGCCACGGAGAGCCTCAATTCCGGGCTGGACGTGAACAGAGAGAGGAATAAAATGGATAAGAAGGTCGACGAGCGGAACAGGGATTCCGACCCCAATGCCTCGACCTATGATGCAAGCGGGAACCAGAAAAAGTCCCCGGATTCCCCATCCCAGTCGGCGGAAGGCGACACAGTGGATATTTTTGTATAGCTCTCTCTTTGCTCGGGCCGGAACGCACTTCCCTCCCGCACCCTTCATGGCTTCTCCCAAACATCTCTTGGACAACATTTTTGATCTTGCGCCCCGGCGCTGCGGTGTGAGAATATTCCTGTTCGGGTTGCCTTCCATGTTGTTCAGTCTCCGGAAGCGTCCCCCACGGGTATGAAGAAATGGACTCGAGCATCAAGAATGAATTGGGCCAAATTGTAGGCCCTGACAATTTTACGGACCGTTTGATCGACCTGGTGTCCTATTCCTATGATGCCTCGGACAACGATCACAGGCCCGATTGCGCCGTGTGGCCCTCCACGCGGGAGCAGGTTTCGAAAATCCTCTCCCTTGCAGATCGGTTCGCCTTCCCGGTGATTCCTCGTGGTGCCGGAACCGGTCTGTCAGGGGGGGCTATCCCGATTCGCGGCGGCGTGGTTCTTGACATGTGCCGAATGAACCGCATCCTGGCCATCCGCATCCCCGACCGCCTTGCTGTGGTACAGCCCGGTGTGGTGTATTCCGATCTGGAGAAGGCACTTCTCCCCTACGGCTTCTTTTTCCCGCCCGACCCGGCAAGCGGAAAGGTGTGCACCCTGGGCGGGAATGTAGCGACGAATGCCGGCGGGATCCGCGGCGCCAAATACGGAGTCACCAGAGATTACGTCCTCGGTCTTGAAGTGGTCCTGCCCGACGGCCGGATCACCCGTACCGGCACTTCATGCATGAAATCCTCTTCAGGGTACGATCTGACGAGGCTCTTCGTAGGTTCCGAGGGAACACTGGGGGTCATTACCGAGATCACCCTCAAGATCAGCCCGCGGCCTCTCACATTCCAGACCGCTTTGGCCATTTTCGCAACTCTGCGGGACGCGGGGCAGGCGGTTTCGGATATTATGCATTCAGGCATCATTCCAAGCGTGCTCGAGGTGCTCGATGCCAATTCCATTAAGGTAATCCGCCAGAGCGCCGGCGTCTCCCTTCCGGATGGTTCCGCCATGATCCTGGTGGAGACGGACGGCTATACAGAGGCGGAAACGTCCTTTCAGATGGACAAGGTGATCGGGGTGTTTCAAAAGAATCATGTGAGCGACGTCCGGAGGGCGGCGAACGCGGCTGAGGCGGAGAAACTGTGGAAGCTCAGAAAATCCGTAGGCAGCCTTGCCGCCAAGCTTAGAACCAACAATGTTTCGGAGGATATCGCCGTTCCCATCTCCAGAGTGCCGGACCTCCTGACAGGGATTTCCGCAATCGTACAACGTCTGGACCTGCCTTTTGTCATCTTCGGCCATGCAGGAGATGGAAATCTCCACCCGCGGATCATGTATGATCGTGCGGACCCGGATCAGGTAACCAGGATGCGCAAGGCCGTTGCGGAAGTATTTGCCTTTATCTGTGAAATGGGCGGCACTCTCACGGGAGAGCACGGTATCGGACTCTCCAAAGCGCCTTATATGAGCCTTGAGCACGACAGTGCAGCGCTCGAGCTCATGCGTTCTCTTAAGAGACTCCTCGATCCCAAAAACATCCTCAATCCCGGCAAGATGGCCCTTGACGGATCCTCAGACGGGCATTGAGATTTCTTGGGGACGGCTCCGCAGGGAACTGGAAAGGGTCCGACATTCCATAAAAAAAGATTTGACACTTTTCTCTGATGTATGGTACGCGAAGTTTTTCGTATTTCCTCGCATTTTTTTCACATTCTGGCAGGCGCCGTCACGGGCCGAAGGACAAGCCTTTTACCCCGAGCAATCCCGCTTAGGAAAATGAAGGGCCTAGTCCGACTGGAACCATTGCGAAAACGCGGGGCAAGGCCCCATGTGATCAGGGACGAGGCCGCTCCGAGATGAAAGCTTTTGCAGGAAATTGCATCGGGAAAAGCTCACTAAAGGGGAAATGAATATGGCGGATACCAAATTGCAGGAACTCATAGAGACTTTGAAGAAGCACGGTGTGGAAAGCGGCGAAGAGGCCTCTCGCAGCATCATAGAAGGCGCTAACCAGAAGGCCAACGAGATCCTTCTCAAGGCAAAAGCTGAAGCGGACTCCATTGTCTCCAGGGCCAAGGAAGAGGCGGAGAAGAATCATCGGCAGCTTCAATCTTCCATGGAAATCGCAGCCTCACAGTTGATGACAGACCTGAAGAGGACCATCGAAGAACAGGTCCTCGCGCTCCCCTTGAAACAGAAGATCTCCGAAAATTTGGACGACACCAAGTTTCTGAAGGAGCTTATGACCACCTGTGTACGAGAATATGTGAAGAATCCGGAGCACACGGACCTCAACGTCCTCGTATCCAAGGAGCAGCAGGAAAAACTCACCGGTTTCACGATGGAACTGGTCAAAACCCTTCAGGGCGAGCGAAAAGGGGACAATCTCACCCTCAACCTCAAGAGCGACGGCGTTGCCTTTGGATTCATCATCGGCACCGGCGACGGTGTGGTGAAGCTCGATTTCACCGATGAGGCCTTCCTGGAGCTCTTTCTGAAGTATCTCGCTCCGCGATTCCGCAGCTATTTCAAAGCCATCGACATCAAGGGATTGAGCAGCAAATGAAATACTACTTCCTGGTCGCTTATCTTCCTGAAATCCACAGGGATGACAAGAAGCTGAAAATCCGTTTTGCAGACCTTCTTTCCGAAGAGAATCACATTACGGAGCAGGACTGGAAACAAGTGGAACTGCTGCTCCTTGCTGGCGATCTTCTCCAGATCGAAAGATTGCTGCGCGGGAAATCCATGGAGGTTGAATACGGCCTTTATGGGATGGCGTTCTGGAGAGAACAGCTCAAGTCCCCCGTGGATGTGCCCGAGTTTATGGCCGAGCCGTTTGAAACCATAGTGGCCGAGGGTTTGAGCCCAAGGAACCTGGAACGGCTTCACGAATCCTACTACAACTATGTCATCGAGAAAACCTCGAGTCCCTTTCTTTGTGCCTACATGATCTTTGAGAGGGATCTGAGAAATACGGTTGCTGCGATCCGTGCGCGGAGAAGAGGGCTCCAACCGTCCGATTCCGTGGTCGGCGAGGGAGATGTGGTCGATCAGCTCAGCCGAAGCAGCTCGGAAGATTTCGGATTGACTGTAGAATACCCATGGATCGAAAAGATCGTCTCCGCAAAAGGGCCTTTGGAGATGGAAGAGGCCATACAGCAGATCATCTGGGATACCATCGACGAGATGACGGAAAAACTCGATTTTGACTTTGACGTGGTTCTGGCCTATCTCCTGAAGCTCCACCTGGTTGAGAGAAATATCTCCTTGAGCGAGGAGCAGGGCATGGAAACCGTCAGGCATCTGGAGGAACTATAATATGTCACAAGCGCTGGGAAAAGTCGTGGCGGGTTACGGTAACATGCTTACCGCCTTGTTTGACACTAACGTCCGCCAGAATGAAGTGGCGTACGTGGTCACGGGCGATAGCCGTCTAAAATGCGAGGTCATCCGGGTAAAGGACAACCTCTGCTACATGCAGGCATTCGAGGATACCCGGGGCGTCAAGGTGGGCGATCAGGTGGAGTTCACGAAGGATCTCCTCATAGCCGAGCTCGGTCCCGGACTCCTCGGCCAGATCTATGACGGTCTGCAGAACCCTCTTCCAAAGCTGGCCGCCAAGACCGGCCTCTTTCTCACCAGAGGGGTATACCTGGAGAGTCTGGATCGCGAGAAAAAGTGGGAATTCACCCCCGCAGCCAAGCCGGGCGATGCCATGGTCGCAGGGGATGTTCTGGGGACCGTGCCGGAAGGGATTTTCACGCACAAAATCTTTGTGCCTTTCAATTTCATCGGCAAGGGCAAGGTCAAGAACGTGGCCGCCAAAGGCTCCTATACGGTTGGCCAGACCGTGGCCCAGGTAGAGGATGAGGCCGGCAAGGTTCACGATCTGACCATGGTGCAGGAATGGCCGATCAAGATCGCCCTGCGCAACTATGAGCAGCGTCTTCTTCCTCAGGAGCCCCTGGTGACCGGCTGCCGAATCATCGACACCTTCTACCCAGTGGCCAAGGGCGGCACAGCCTGCATACCCGGTCCATTCGGCTCGGGAAAAACGGTCCTTCAGCAGATCATTTCCCGATATGCAGATGTGGATGTCATCATTGTCGCGGCCTGTGGAGAGCGCGCGGGTGAGGTCGTCGAGACTCTGCGCGATTTCCCCCATCTGATCGACCCCTACACCGGCAAGACTCTGATGGAGAGGACCATCATCATCTGCAATACCTCCTCCATGCCGGTCGCGGCAAGGGAGGCGTCCATCTATACCGCGGTGACACTCGGCGAGTATTACCGGCAGATGGGGCTTGGCGTCCTCATTCTCGCGGACTCCACCTCACGGTGGGCTCAGGCGCTCCGGGAAATGAGCGGGCGTTTGGAAGAGATCCCCGGCGAAGAGGCATTCCCCGCATATCTGCAGTCCAGGATCGCCGATTTCTACGAGCGTGCCGGACTCGTCCGTCTGCACGACGGGAACAACGGCTCGGTCAGCATCATAGGGACCGTTTCACCTGCCGGCGGGAACTTTGAAGAGCCGGTGACCCAGGGAACCCTTGCCGTTGTGGGCGCCTTTTTGGGCCTTACCTGGGCGAGATCGAATGCGCGCCGTTTTCCCGCGATCGACCCCCTCATCTCCTGGTCGAAATATCCTGAGCAGATGAAGGAAACCCTGGACAAGCTGGATCCTACCTGGGTCAAGAAGGTCAAGGACGCACAGCGTCTCACCTATGATGGAAACGAGATCAAAAAGCGAATGGATGTCGTCGGCGAGGAAGGTACGTCATTGTCCGACTTCATCATTCAGCTCAAGGCGGAGTTTCTGGATTCCGTCTATCTGCAGCAGAACGCCTTTGACGAAGTGGACGCTTACAACACCATGGAGCGGCAGATCTATGTCTTCAGCAAGGTGCACGAGTTGCTGCAGAAGGAGATCCCCGCCAAGGACAAGGACGACGCAAGGAACATCTTCTTCAAACTGACCGCTCTTTTCAGAAACTGGAATTCCTCGAAATGGCAGGAAGACAAGTTCAAGGAATATGAAAAACAGATCAACGAATTTCTAGGGGGTTAATGCCGTGAGAGAAATCATCACCAAGATTCGCGAAATCACAGGGAACATTGCGACCCTGAATGCAAAGGGCATCGGTCTCGGGGAGCTTGCCGTGATCGAATCCCCCGGAAAAACAACACTGGGCCAGGTAATCCGGATATCAGGAGAATCGGTAGCTCTTCAGGTCTTCGGGGGAACCAAGGGGCTTTCCACGAACGACAAGGTTCGTTTTCTGGGACACCCCATGCAGGTCAAGTACGGTCCGTCCATGCTCGGCCGCATCTTCAACGGCGGCGGGGAGCCGATCGACGGCGGCCCGGTTCCGGTCGAGGAAGAGATCCCCATCGGAGGACCCTCCTTCAACCCGGCAAACCGCATCATCCCCAAGCAGATGATCCGGACCAATATTCCCATGATCGACGTGTTCAACTCCCTGGTGGTGAGCCAGAAGCTCCCCATCTTCTCCATACCGGGCGAGCCCTACAACCAGGTGCTTGCGCGGGTGGGAATGCAGGCGGAAGCGGACATCATCATTCTGGGGGGAATGGGACTCAAGTTCGACGATTTCACCTTCTTCAGACGAACCTTCGAGGAGAGCGGGGTCATGAACCGCGTGATCATGTTCATCCATCTCGCATCCGACCCCGTGGTGGAATGCCTGCTCGTGCCGGATATGGCCCTTGCGGTGGCGGAACGGTTTGCCGAATCGGGGAAAAGGGTTCTCACCCTGCTGACCGACATGACCAACTTCTCCGACTCCCTCAAGGAGATTTCCATCTCCATGGAGCAGATCCCCAGCAACAGGGGCTATCCCGGGGACCTCTACTCACAGCTCGCGTCCCGCTATGAAAAGGCGGTTGACATGGAGGGGTTGGGGGACATCACGATCCTCGCCGTGACCACCATGCCCGGCGACGACGTCACCCACCCGGTTCCCGATAATACCGGGTACATCACGGAAGGACAGTTTTATCTTCATAACGGCGTCATCGATCCCTTCGGCTCCCTGAGCAGACTCAAGCAGAACGTGGTCTCCAAGGTCACGCGCAAGGACCACAACGACATCATGAACACCATGATCCGGTTGTATTCGGATTGCCGCGAATCCCGCAACAAGATCGCCATGGGTTTCAAGCTCTCCAAGTGGGATGAGACCCTCCTCTCCTACGGGAAGGATTTCGAAACGGAGCTGATGGACCTGAATGTGAATATCCCCATTGAGCAGGCCCTGGATCTTTGCTGGGACATCCTGGCCAGGTACTTCGAACCGGTCCAGACCGGGCTCAAGAATGAATTGGTGAAGGAGTTCTGGCCCGACAAAAAAGGGTTGAAGAAAGCGGCTTGATCAATGAGGCGATGCTGGATGCCGGATGTTCCATGCTCGATGCACGGCTTACGCAAATCCGCCATCCGACATTCAGAATAAGGTGAACAATGGCTGAGAAACTCAAATACAACAAGACCGCCCTCAAGGCGCAGCGGGATGCCAAGTCCAAGTACGAGAAGTTCCTTCCCATCCTTCAGTTGAAGAAGATGCAGCTCCAGATCGTCATACGGCAGATGGAGCCCCTCATCGAGGAGAAGCGGAGGAACCTTCAGGAGACCACGGATAGGATCCGGCCCTGGTCGCGATTTCTGACTGACCCGGCAGTGGACATCAACGATTTTCTGGTGATCCGGGAGGTCGCGACGGAAACGGACAATATCGCCGGTGTGGATGTTCCCGAATTCAAGAAGGTCATTTTTCAGGAGGTGGACTACTCCCTTTTCTCCACCCCTCCCTGGCTGGACACGGCCGTCTCGGCCCTTCGGAGGCTTGTGTCCATTCGCGAAGAACTGCGCGTACTCCTGCGGAAGGAAGAGCTGATTCGCGAAGAGTTGCGAACGACCACACAACGCACCAACCTGTTCGAGAAAAAGCTGATTCCGGAGCTCAAAGAGAATATCCGGAGGATCAGGATCTTTCTGGGTGATGAGGAGACTGCTGCAGTGGGCCGGGCCAAACTGGCCAAGGGGAAAATCCAGCAGAGCGAGGCGAGCAGATCATGATTGTCAAGATGCGAAAAATCACCTTCATCGGCATGGAAAGCCAGAAGGAGAAGTTTCTGGAGCGCCTCCAGGAAATCGGAGTAGCCCATCTTATCCTTCCTAAGGAAGCTGTCGAAGCGCAGGATCTTGCCAAGGAACTGGCTCGGGTCACGGAAACGCGGAAGTTTCTGGCAACCAAGGCCCCTGCAATAATGGAGACGAAGCGGACAACGGCGGAGCCGGCCCCGCAGGAAATGCACTCTGTCCCGGCGACCGTTCAGGCATCCGGCGTAAGGACTTCCGCACCCGGCGCAAGCGTGTCGAGAACGTCGATGGTTTCTCCCCATATCGTTGATCGTCCTTCCTCCGCTTCGCTGACTGAAGGGAACCTTACCGCTTCCGAAATCTGTAACAGAAGGGAATCGCTGGCACAGAGAGAGGCCCGCCTCCAGACGGAAATTGTAGCTCTCAAAAAAGAAATTGTAATCCAGGAGCCCTGGGGGGACTTCGAGGTGGATTATCTCGATGCCCTGCAGGCAACCGGTCTGCATGTCGGGTTTTTCAGAGTATCGCAGAAGGTGTTCGAGAGCCTTTCCCTGGAGAATATTTATCACCAAGTGATCGGGGTCAGCAAAGGAGAGGTTTGCTTCGTCACACTCTCCTTCGACGCCGCTCCCCTCGATATTCCCGAGGAGAGGATGTCCTCGAAAAGTATTTCCAGTTTACAGCAGGAACTGAACGACAAACAGGAAGAATTGAAGGAGATCGACAGGGCGTATGCCGGACTGGCCTCCTATATGGATACGCTCATTCGGACCGAGAGCGAGCTGACGAATCTTCTCGCCTTCCGAAGAGCAGCGCTCAACACGGAAACCGAACTGGAGGGACGACTCTTCATTCTCAAATCCTGGTCTCCCATGCCGGACAAGGAGTTGATCGACAAGATCGGGCCGTCGTTCACGATTCACCATTACAGCGAAGAACCTACTGACAATGACGCAGTCCCTGTCGCGCTGGCGAACAACCCTGCATTCGAATCGGGGGAGGACCTTGTCAAAGTCTACTCCTATCCCAGCTATGCCGATTTCGACCCGAGCGGAATCGTCCTGTACTTCTTTGCCGTATTCTTCGGAATGATTGTGGGCGATGCGGGGTATGGCGCCACCCTCCTGGTTCTCACCTTTTTTCTCCAGAAGAAATTCAAGAGCGGTTCACCCGCTACGGTGCGCTTCTTCCGACTGATGTATCTCCTCGCCGCCTCGACCGTCATTTACGGCATCATCAGCGCCGGTTATTTCGGTGTCAGCATCAGCCCGGAGAATCCCCTCTCCAAGCTGATGATCCTGGATTTCAACACCAAAGAGGGACAAAACCGGATCATGCTCCTTTCCATCCTCGTCGGTATGATCCATATTTCCATTTCCCTTTTGATCAAGTTCAAGAACAGTCGCGACTTTGCCGCATTGGGATGGGTCCCGGTTATCTGGGGCGGATACTTTCTCGTGAGCAGCCAAATGGGGCAGGGAGTGGACAATCCCCCCGCAAAATACGTCCTCATTGCCGGTCTTGCGGTGGTATTCCTCTTCACCTCCACCAAGAAGAACTTCCTCCTGAGAGCCGTGGAAGGGTTGAACGGGCTTCTTGGAATCGTTCAGATCTTCTCGGACGTGCTGTCCTATCTGAGACTCTTCGCACTTGGCATTGCCACGGTGTACATGGCACAGACATTCAACATGCTCGCGGATGACATTGTGAAAGGGGTGCCTTGGTTCGGCTACATCATTGCCGCTGTAATATTGATTTTAGGGCATCTGGTCAATCTTCTGCTGGCAATAATGGGAGGGGTGATCCATGGTTTGAGGCTGAATTTCCTGGAATGGTATCGCTGGTGTTTTGTAGGGGATGGGGTGGTTTACAAGCCTTTCAAGATAATCAAATCAAGAGAACAATAAAGAGGAGATGCATAGAATGGACTTTTACACAATGCTCGGATTTGCTGGTTGCGCGTGTGCTGTAGGCCTTCCGGCCATGGGAAGTGCGATCGGATGCGGAATTGCCGGCTCCGCCTCCCACGGAGTCATGGCAAAGGTGGAGGAAGGACACGGGAAATTCATCGGGATCTCTGCGGCCCCTTCTTCACAAACCATTTACGGGATCGTGCTGATGTTTGTCATGCTGGGGAAAATCAAGGCCGGTGCCGGTCTGGGTCTTCTCGGCATCGGCGTCTTTTGCGGGCTCGGCATCATGGTATCGGCCATCTACCAGGGCAGGGCTGCGGCCACGGCCATTCAGGCCTCTGCCAAGAAGCCGGAGATCTTCGGCAAATCCTTCGCGGCGGTCGGCATTGTCGAGAGCTTTGCCCTCTTTGCGATGGTGTTCGGACTGATTATCGTCGGCAGCATCTAGTCCGCATCGAAGGCGGAGAAGAGAGGAATCTTGTGGCCCTCGTCGACAAGACCTGAGACGAGGGCCGCCTCTTTTTGCTTTATCGGAGATGGGGCTTGCGAAGGCCCTTCTTGTAGATCTTGCCTGACCCGGTCCTCGGAAGGGTTTCCAGGAACTCCACGCTCTTAGGCGCCTTGTAATGGGCAAGTTGTTCCTTGCAGAACCGGATGATCTCCTGATCCGTCGCCTCCCGCCCGGGTTTTAGAACCAGACATGCCTTGACCGCCTCTCCCCACTTCGGATCCGGCACTCCTATGACCGCCGCTTCGAGAACCGCCGGGTGGGTGTAGAGGACGTTTTCCACCTCCGTGGAATAGACGTTCTCCCCGCCCGTGATAATCATGTCCTTTTTTCTGTCAACGATAGTGACGTACTCTTCTTCATTGATCACCGCGAGATCTCCGGTTCTGAGCCACCCGTCCTTGATGGCAGCCCCGGTTTCCCGGTCTAGGTTCCAATAACCCGGCGTGACAGTGTCTCCCTTTACGATGATCTCTCCAACCTGTCTGCCGTCCCTTGCCACTTCCCTTCCCTGCTCGTCCACAACCTTGAGAGAAACATTGATGAATTCCCTTCCCGTGCTCGCCTTGAACCCGAGCTGCTCCTCAGCCGGAAGATCCTGGAGCCGCGACTTCAGGATAGAGAGCGTGAGATAGGGGCTTGTTTCCGTCATCCCATAAGTCTGGATATAATCGCACCGGAATGTCTCGATGATTTTTCTGACCACTTCCGGCGCAATGGGCGCCCCCCCGCTCAGGAGAACCCTGAGGCTGGAGTAATCATGCTTCCCGGAATCGGGATGATGAATCATCATATTGAGCATGGTGGGTATCAGGTTGGTCAGGGTGATCCGTTCTTCGTCTATGAGCCTGAGCACCTTCGCCGGCTCGAACGACGGGCAGAGGATATGCTTTCCCCCGGCCCATGTGATTGCAAAGGTCGCCCAGGCATCGGCAAGATGAAACAGAGGCGCCACATGGAACCAGCGATCCCTGTCCGTAAGATGGAGCTCCGCTATGGTCCCCAAAGCGTGGCTCTTCACGTTCTTGTGTGTCAGCATCACTCCCTTGGGACGTCCGGTGGTTCCGCTGGTATAGTAGAGATGCGCAACATCGTCATCCCGGATCGGCAATTCCGGAGGAAACGTCTCCTCCTCTTCCTTCAACATCTCTTCGTACATCATGAACTTTTCGCCGGATTCCAAAGTCGATTGGCCTGGACTCCAGACGACCTTTTCCATTGTCCGCACAAGCCCAGTGAGATCCTTCACTTTTTCCTTGAAGCTCTCGTGGGCGATCAACACCCGCGCCCCGCTGTCATCCAGAATGACGGCAAGTTCCTTTGGGGAGAGCCGGTGATTGAGGGGGACGAGGATCAGCCCGTTGTGAGCAGCGGCAAAATAGGTTTCCAGAAAAACATGGCAGTTCTCATGAAGAATGGCGACCCTGTCGTTTCTCTGGAGGCCGAGCCGACGCAAGCCGCCGCACAATCTCCAAACCCGTCCCGCAAATTGCCTGTACGTCAATCTCGTCCGGCCGCAAACCACGGCTTCCTGCTGCGGATGCAGTTTAGCCGCCTTGGGTAAAAGCTCGTTAAGGGGCATGCTTTCCCTCCTTTTCATGTATGGGAGAATGTATTAGCCCAAGTGTAGAGTTTTGTGTAAACCGTTGAGCGGCCGGGTGTCAATAGATAACCGTTGCCACCACAACTCGCCAGATTCCAGTTGACAGTCCCTCACCCCTTTGCTAGGGGTATGTTGTTGCGTCAAAGGGAAAGGTGTTCCTTTTCCGCATGCCTGCCATGGGCGCCGTCAGCCCTGAACAAGATGAAAACTTAAAGAGAAGGAGGCTTACAATGAAGCGTTCGTTCATGCTCGCAATTGTTGTGACCCTGATCTTCGGGTTGACCCCTGCGTGGGCTCAAAAGAAGGATGTCCGCCTCTCCATCGCTACAGGCGGAACCGGTGGCGTTTATTACCCCATGGGAGGAGGGATGGCCAACATTCTCTCCAAGCACATCGCTTATGTAGAGGCCACGGCCGAAGTGACCTCTGCCTCGGTGGACAACTGTCTCCTGGTTGGAGGCGGCAAGGCGGACATGGCCTTCGTTATGGCGGACGTGGCATGGGATGCGTTCCAGGGCAAAGGAAAGTTCAAGCAGAAGTTCCCGATCAGTACCCTTGCCGTCCTTTATCCCAACAACATGCACTTCGTGACACTCGAGGGAAAGGGAATTGAAAAGGTCCAGGATCTGAAAGGCAAAAGAGTCTCTACAGGTTCTCCCGGAAGTGGTACCGAGGTCAAAGGGTTGCGAGTTCTGGAGGCATACGGGCTGGACCCCGACAAGGATATAAACAGAGAACGGCTGGGCGCGGCTGAGTCGGCAGGGGCTCTCAAAGACGGCAAAATCGATGCGTACATCTGGGACGGTGGAATTCCCACTGCCTCGGTGACCGATCTCGGCGCAACCCCCGGAGTCAAGTTGAAACTGATCTCGCATGGAGACGGTGTGCCGAAGATGGTCGAGAAATACGGGCCCATCTATGTCAAAGGTACCATCCCTGCCAAGAGTTATCCCGGGCAGGATCAGGATGCATCCATCGCCGTGGTATGGAATGTGCTGATCTGCAACTCTGCGATGAAGGACAACGTCGCATATGATGTCGTAAAAACCCTATTCGAGCGCCAGCCGGAGTTGATCGCTGTCCACAGGGAAGCGGCTCACATCAAACTGGAGCCACAGGTCCATGGATCGCCCATTCCCATTCATCCCGGCGCCCTCAAATTCTTCAAGGAAAAGGGCCTCAAGTTCAAATGATGGCATGGAGATCCTGCCCGCTTGCTCATTGCCGTGCGGGTAGGAGAGGTATTCTGAATGCCATTTCGAACGGATTGAGCTCACCCGCACATATACAGCGCCAGGGGCTTACCGGAGGCTCCCCGGGTGTTTCATAAGAATCGAAGCACCCGCACCGGGGATGAGCCCTCCAGAGCATTGTCTTGGCCACTCATTGCCCTGCATCGGAGTACGCTTTGAACGATAGAGGAGAAAACCTCGAACCCGTAGTTTCCGAAGAGGCCCTCAAGAAGGCGGAAAAATACATCGAGGAAGAGGAAGGCCCCTCCCGAAGGCTCACGGGCAAAACGGCCGCTTTTGTGACGATCGTGGCCGTCGCCATGTCCCTGATCCATCTCTATGCAGCGGCGGGCGTGATCATGACGCAGATTCTTCGGGGGATCCACGTCATGATGGTCCTCTTCCTCACGTTTCTCGTATTCCCTTCCTCTCGACGACTCAAGAACAGGATCAACTGGCTCGATGTCGTCCTCTCCCTTTTGAGCATAGCCGTAATCGTATACATGTTTGCGGACTTCGAGGAGTTCATCTACAGATCGGTGATTCCGAATTTCTGGGACAAGTTCTTCGGGGTGATTCTTATTCTCCTGGTCCTGGAGGCGACCCGCCGCTCATCCGGGTTGATCATGCCGGCCGTGGTGCTCGCATTTCTCGTCTACGCCTTCGTCGGTCCCCAACTTCCCGCGCCCTGGACTCACCGGGGATACGACGTGGACAGAATCATCGGCCACATGTACATGACCCTGGAAGGCATCTTCGGGGTTCCCATTGACGTTTCCTCGACCTTCATCATCCTGTTCACCATATATGGGGCATTCCTGGAGTACTCGGGGGCAGGCAAGTTTTTCATCGATTTTTCCTTCGCGGCCATGGGAGGGAAACCGAGCGGCGCCGGTCGCACTGTGACGCTCGCCTCCTTTCTCCTGGGGGGACCGTCCGGGAGCGGCGTAGCGACTACCGTCACGCTGGGCTCGGTAGCATACCCCATGCTTGCAAAGGCGGGATACAGCAGGGACGCTGCAGGAGGACTCCTCTCCGCGGGCGGCATCGGCGCCATTCTTTCCCCCCCTGTCCTTGGCGCGGCGGCCTTTCTGATTGCGGAATTCCTGAAGCTTTCCTATCTTGACGTGATCCTCATGTCGGTCGTTCCGACCTGTCTTTACTACTACTCCATCTTCCTGATGGTGGAGCTGGATTCGAAGAAATTCGGAACACGGAAGATCGAATTCGACACAACCTACAGCATTGCGCGGCTCACCTATCTTTACGGATTCCACTTCATATCCCTGTTTGCCATTGTGGGGATCATGATCCTTGGATACACTCCCATTCTGGCCGTTTTCTGGGCGACGGTGATCGCCTTTGCCGTCAGCTTCATCAGAAGAGAAACATCTCTGACCCCCAGGAAACTGGTTCAAGCCCTGAGAGGGGGCTCTATCGGGGTCCTGAACGTGGCCTGCACATGCGCGGCTGCAGGGATTATCGTCGGCGTGGTCACCCTTACGGGACTCGGATTGAAGTTCAGCTCCATCATTATCGCCTATGCCGGAGGCAACCTCTTTCTCACTGCGGTCTACACTGCCCTGATCGTGTGGGTTGTCGGGCTGGCGGTGCCGGTCACGGCTTCGTACATCATTGCGGCCGTGATCGCCGCGCCCGCGCTGATTATGCTGGGAGTCCCTGATTACGCGGCACACATGTTCGTCTTCTACTATGCCATTCTCTCCGAAGTCTCTCCTCCCACCGCTCTTTCCTGCTTTGCCGCCGCAGCTCTGACCGGAGGCAACCCCTACAAGACGACCCTCTATGCCTGGAAATACACCATCCCCGCTTTTATCGTTCCCTTCATGTTCGTTCTCGATGAGAAAGGTGTGGGAATCCTTCTGAAGGGTCCTCCCCTCGGGATGGTATGGACCATCGTCACCTCCTTTCTGGGACTCACCGCGATTGCTTCAGGTGTGGAAAACCGGCTCTTCAAAGAGACGACAGTCTATGAGCGGTTGATGCTGATTGCGGGAGGTCTGCTCCTGGTATATCCTGTGGCACTCTACGATGCAGCCGGTGTCCTGCTTTTCGCAGGGGCGGTGGCGTCGCAGAAACTCAGGAGAGATCGCCCTCAGGTGACTTACCAGGAATGAATGACGAACATCTTCTCAACGCACCTCTCTCACAAGGCGGAAACCGGTGCTGCTGAACCGGCTGGCCGGATGACCATAAGCTCTATTGGCGCAACGGAGCCGGTGCGCCTCACTGAGCCAGCTTCCACCCCTTCTGACTTTCAGGTTGCCCGTTGCCGGCCCCGAAGGATCGACCTGCCATCCCTTCAGATATTCGGAAAACCAGTCCTGGCACCATTCCCAGACGTTCCCATGCATGTCGAAAAGCCCCCAAGCGTTCGGGCTGTAGCTCTTGACGCGAGCGGGTCCATCCGCCTGCAGGTGCTTTGACTGCTCGACGCACCCACCGCCCCTTTGGCTGCTGTTCCCGAACATCGCCCTGGCGCAATCTACCTCTGCGCCCCAGTGAAACGGCTGAGTGCTTCCTGCCCTGCATGCATATTCCCATTCCGCCTCGGTGGGAAGCCGGTAGGTCCCCTCCCCTCTCGCATTCATCTTTTCGATGAACTCTGCACAATCGAACCAGGAGACCCTGGTGACCGGCGAATCCGAAGGCCCGGGCATCGGCTTCAGCAGACGTCTTCCCATGATGCTTCTCCACTGTCCCACCGTCACCTCGCTCGATTGCATATACAGAGGGCCTGAGATGGTCACGCGGTGAAGGATCTCGCTCTTGTAGCGGGAAGGCTCTTCCAAAGGGCTTCCCATCTCGAAGGAGCCTGCAGGAATAAGCACGAACTCCATCCCGAGTGAATTCTTGAGAACCCTTTCCTGGGAATGCAAGGGAGAAAGCCCAAGCGGTCCGAAAAGGAAGAAAGCCAGCCCAAACCAGAAAACACGCTTTCCCAATACCCTGCTCATAAGCCGTTCACCCCATCAAGACTCGCCTGTCTGAAAACTGACGAATAGACAAAACTGCCCTCCGGCTGAACCTCTGCTCACGGGGCTCGCCGGCGTCCGGAATGACGAAAAGAAGAACTGAATTCGGTATATCCCTTATCACTGTCGACCTGCGATTGACAACCGGCATCGTACATTCACTATGCATGTCGATTTTTTCTCCTTTAAACACCCGATTTCCCCGCGTCAAGGAAAATGGGCGCCCAATTGGTTTACCTCTCCCTGATTTCTCTTGAGAGGCAGGATTACAATGAAGGCAGCCCCTTGCTTCTCCCTGCTTCTCACCTCTATGGTTCCCCCCAGGTCGTGGACATTCTGATGAGCAATAAATAGACCCAGTCCCGTGCCGCTATGCATCTTGCTTTTGTGTTTTGTCGTGAAATAGGGATCGAAGATTTTCTCCACCAGGGAAGGATCCACTCCTATCCCCTGATCCTTTATCTCAATGCGTACGGTCCGTGAGTTCTCCTTTTCGTTCATGACTCTCGTATTCAACTCGATCTTGCCTCCATTCGGGGAGAACTCGAGGGCGTTCGCCAGGATATTGAGAATCACCTGTTTCATCTTTTCAGGGTCCATCCAGATCTCTCCTACCCGGGAATCGAACTCCCGAAGAACCGTGATATTCTTCGCCTTGCTCTGCGGGGAAAGGAGAAGAACCATCTTTTCGATCAGCGCGTGCAGGTCTGATGGTTCAAAGTGAGACTCCTTGGTCTTGACCAGGTCTAGAAGCTCGGTAATCAGATTGTTTACCCTCTGCGTCTCTTCCATGGCAATCCGATAAAAACTGCTCCGAAACTCCACGTCGTCATACTTTTGAGGCAGGAGTTGAATGAAAGTGCCGATAGCAGTCATGGGGTTCTTGATTTCATGGGCCAGCCTGGCTGCAAGATTTCCAAGGAAGGAGAATTTTTCCGCCCTGTTCAGAAGAGCCTGGGACCTCGTCAATTGCACCATCTGTTCCTGAAGCGTTCGGTAGAGCCTCGCGTTCTCAATGGCAATGGCGATCTGCGAGGCAAAAATGTCGAGGAGATCCCTTGTCTCTTCAGGCACCCCGTTGCCGTCCACCGCATCCGTGGCAATGATTCCGATGACCTTGGATCTTGTAATCAGTGGAACCACGTAGATGGAGGTAGGTTTCCCAAAGGCGATGAGAACATTGTCCTCCTTCAAACTGGCGCTCTTCACTTCCGGAATATATTCCGGCCTGCCGGTATTGGTGACCCTGGCAAGCATGTTGCTGATCCTGCTGAGCGGAACCCTGTAATTCTTCACTTCCGCCGGCACTTCACCCTGAAAGCCCATGCCATGCACGTATTCCAGACATCCCTCTTTCTCATTGGTCAGCATGATCAAGGCTCGATTGATCTGGCAGACATCGGCAAGCAGATTCATAATGACCGTAAGGAGCTGCTCCAGGTCGAGCATCGAAAGAATGGCCTTGCCGGTTTCCTGAATTGCCATCAGCTGCTTGATTTTTCGATTCAATTGCGTATTTAACCGATTCACCTCCTCATATTTCCGCTCGATGATTTCCTTTCCTTCTTCCATCTCCCCGATAATTTCCATGAGGATGGATTTTGAAGTGAATAGCCGCGAAAAGATTTCATAAAAACGATTTCTGATGGGCCATCTCAGGTGGTACTCACAATAAGGCGCCCCTTCAAAAAAGCAGCACTTCTCATGAAGTGACAGCGGCTTACCGCCCCAGATGATTGGGAGAAAAGTACATACCCCCTGATTGTTCAGGCACATGTCCCTTGTAGCTTTCAGATGAGGGTGCCAGTGCAACCGAATGACTGCGCTATTCCTTCTTAGTTCGGCAACCTCCACTCTTTTGTTCCGATTGAACTTGTCATTGATTTTCTGAGCGTGCTTCACCGCTCTCCTGATCGACCAGAACGCCTTAACGATTATGCTTTGAGCATAGCCAAGAGTGATGTTCTCCACAGACAGCTTGGCAGCCTTGTATGCGACCATGTCGTCGTTTAGAATCGTTCTCGCCCTTTCATAGAGCTTCCCCATCACCTCACAGGAAATCCAATTGTTGTGATCCACGAGGAACCCCCCCGGGTCAGGGAGTCTGTCCAGCTCAGGATCCAGACCTCTGATCATACCGGAGATTTCATCGCTCTTGTGAACCTTGACATAGTCGAGGATAGCCTTGGCATTGATGCAGCTTGTCTCCTTTTCCATGCAGATCCCCCTCTGACTCACCGGCGACGATACCACTCTTCTCAATGGTCGTAAATATTCGTTTGCAGCTCTTTCGACGAACCCTTCCCGTGCACAAGAAACTGTGCATCCATGCACAATTGCTTGTGCACTCCTTCTTGACTCGCCACAGTTTCTATGCTGAAATGAACATTCCTCAGACTAGTAGTTGTGGAAAAGGATTCACGGGCCGATGGCATAGACGATCTCCACACACATTCGGACACCGCTCGACCAGGAAGGAGCAGGAATGAACAAGAGGGCAACGATTCTCGTGGTTGACGATGAGCTTGGAGTGCGAGAGTCTTTTAAGATGGTGTTGAAGGACAATTACAATGTTCTCCTGGCAGGCACAGGGAACGAGGCGATTGAGCTTTTCGGGAAGAATCCCACCGATCTGGTTCTTTTAGACATCCTGCTCCCGGACATTGACGGTTTGACTCTCCTGGAAAGGCTGAAGAACGGCGATCCTCACGTCGAGATCGTGATGGTCACTGCGGTGAGGGAAATCCAGTCTGCGGTCAAAGCCATTAAACTCGGCGCCTATGAGTACATCATAAAGCCCTTTATAGTGGAAGATGTACTGAATATCATCGATCGCGCTCTCGAGAAACGCCGTCTGGTCAATGAACTGGCATATCTGAGAGGCGAATTGCAGAGAGTTCAATCCTTCCAGAAAATCGTCGGCGAAGATGAAAAGATGAAGAGCATCTTTGATCTCATTTCCACAATTTCGGAAAGCGACGGCCCCGTCCTCATCCAGGGTGAAAGCGGAACGGGAAAGGAACTGGTCGCCAGGGCGATTCACAACCTGGGATGCAGAGCAGAGCAGCCGTTTGTGGTCGTCAACTGTGCTGCAATCCCCCCCAGTCTGATGGAAAGCGAAGTTTTTGGACATCAAAGAGGCGCCTTCACCGGGGCGGTGCGTACGGCCATGGGGAAGTTGGAGATAGCCAACAAGGGGACGGTCTTTCTGGACGACATCGATACCCTGGACGTGAGCATGCAGGCCAAGCTCCTGAGAGTTATTCAGGAAAAGGAATTTGAAAGAGTGGGGGGCAACAAGCTTATAAAAATCGATGTTCGATTTATCGCCGCTTCCAACAGGGATATCTCCGCCCTCATAGCAAGAGGCGATTTCAGGGAAGACCTCTTCTATCGGTTGAATGTTTTTCCTATCCATATCCCGCCCTTGCGGGAAAGAAGACGCGATATCCCTTTACTGTTGGATCATTTCCTCAACCATTTTGCAAGGACCACTGGAAAGGCGCCGAAAACTTTCACGGCCAGGGCAATAAACCTGCTCACGGACTATGATTGGCCTGGAAATGTGAGAGAGCTGCAGAATCTGGTGGAAAGGTGCTTCACCATTACTCGGGATTCAACGATTCATCTCAAGGATATCCCGCATTTTCATACCGGCAGCAGGAATTTAAAAAAGATCCCCCTCAAAGACGCGGTTGCCAGTTTCGAACAGCAGTATATTGCCGAAATCCTCGACTCAGTGGATCGGAACAGGCAGAGAGCGGCCAAAATCCTGGGGATCCATCGCAACACCCTCGCTTCAAAAATCACCGGAACGGGTTCCAGGAAATAGCGCCAGGTTCACCGCTTCATCTGAGATCAGGCCTCTATGCACAAAATTCTGTGCAAGATTGATTATCTCGCTGAGTTATTATGGGATGTATTCTTCCAAATTTAGAAATAATCATATGGCACGAGAATCGCATTTTAAGCTGATTCCAAATAGAATTCCTGGCACCGATATCAACGACGAAGGGCTTTCGAATGGAACTGGAGCAGGCACTGAAAAAGATTCGGGAACTGGAGCGGGAAATAGATCAGCTTCGCTCAAGAATGGTCGAGATGCAGGAGATCGAAGAGCGATTTTTCCAAATCCGGAAAATGGATTCGCTGGCAAATCTAGCCGCGGGTATTGCTCATGATTTCAACAATATTCTTCAATCCATTCTTGGCTACACACAACTCGCCCTCCTGTCTGAAAAGGGCGCCGACCCCGAGACCTTCCACCAGATCGAGAAGATCGTCGGCAGGGGCAGGCAGCTGACCGATGTGTTCCTGAGCATAGGGAGAAAAAGACCTCCCACCTCTGTTTCACTCGATCTCAACCAAAAGATCCGAGAGGTTATTCATGTTTTCAGGAGGTCAATGCCCGATACGGTTAGAATCGAACTGGACCTTTCGGCAGATCTCAAGAACATCCAGGCCGACGGCGCCCAGTTGGACCACATGCTGGTGAATCTCTGCAACAATGCCAGGGATGCCATGCCCAGGGGGGGCACCCTCGCTTTAGAGACTCGCAATGTCCGGATTGTCGAGGATCATCCCCTGTTCCAGGGGGGGGAGGGTGAAAGAGAGTATGCTCTCCTCTCTATGGCGGATACCGGGTTCGGAATTGAGCCCAACGATATGATGAAGATCTATGAGCCTTTTTTTACTACAAAGGCGAAAGGTCAAGCGAAGGGTCTTGGATTGGCCATGGTCTATGCAATCGTCAGAGATCATGGAGGGTTTATCGAGTGCACGAGCAAGGTCGGCGAAGGTACGGTGTTCTCCCTGTATTTCCCGGCATTCGAACAGGCATTCAGATCGGCCGGACAGCCGCTTCAGGAGGGGTCTGGAGACATCCTTCAGTCCCTGTGCTAACGTACTGCGACAGAAGTCCTTTTACCTATTTCGTGACACCGCCTGGAGTATGTAAAGAAGCGTTGGACGCACTGCACTAGACCAGAAGGTACTTCTTTCTCACTTCTTCGTTGGCGCGAAGATCTTCTATCCCGCCGTGATACCGGATTACTCCATTGTCGATCAGGTATGCCCTTTGACTTAACCGGAGGGCGACTTTCTGGTTCTGCTCTGCCAGCAGCACCGTAAGTCCCCGCTCCTTCAGATCTCCGATTCGCTCCTCCAGAACCCTGACGATCATCGGGGCAAGACCTTCGGTCGGTTCATCGAGCAGCAGGAATTCAGGGTTGGTAATCAGCGCCCGAGCAATTGTCAACATCTGCTGCTCCCCGCCACTGAGAAAGCATGCCCTCCTGTTCTGGATATGTTTCAGGGGGGGGAAGAAGTCATAGACGGATTCCGGGGTCCAGGAGTCGGAGCCCCCTTTCTTTCTCTCCGAAATTTCCAGATTCTCTCCTACGGTGAGATCCTTGAAAACCCTCCGATCATCGGGCACGTACCCAATCCCTTTTCTTGCAAGAACATAGGGCTGTTTGCCTGTCACGTCCTCCCCTTTGAAGGAGACGGTTCCCTCCCTGGGGGGCACCAGCCCCATGATGCTCTTCATCGTGGTGCTCTTGCCGGCGCCGTTACGTCCGAGCAGGCACACTATCTCCCCGGCGGATACCTTTAAGGAGACGTCGAAAAGGATGTGGCTCAGTCCGTAATAGGTGTGAATGGATTTGACTTCAAGCATACTCAGGACACTCCAAGGTAGGCCTCCTGGACCTGCTTGTTGCTTCTTACCTCATCCGGACTCGCCTCGATGATGGACTTACCCTGGTGCATCACCATGATTCGACCGGCAATGGAGAACACAAGATCCATATCATGCTCGCAGAAAAGAATGGTCAGACCCAGCTCATCGGTCATTCGATGGATCAGGTCTATTGCGGCCGAGGTCTCCTCGCGGGCCATACCTGCAGTCGGCTCATCCAGGATCAGCAGGTCGGGATTGCTCCCCAGGGCTATGGCAATCTCCAGGACCTTCTGGTCGCCATGGGACAGGGACCCGCTCACCGATTGAGTCTTCTCTATGAGACCGACATTGCGCAAAATCTTTTCCGTTTCCTCGACGGCGAGAGCGCGGGCTGGAGAGAAGAGCGTTCCTGTCTTTCTCTGGTGCGCGAGAACCGCCACCTGCACATTGTCGAAGACCGTCATGCGTTGAAAAATGTTCACGATCTGAAAGGAGATTCCGATCCCCTTTCGACAGATCTCATGCGGGGGCAAACCGGTGATCTCTTCGTCCTTGAAGATGACTCGCCCCTTGTCCGGAAGATGCTCTCCGGTGATCAGCCTGAAGAGGGTGGTCTTGCCGGCGCCGTTCGGTCCGATGACGGCAACTATCTCCCCTTTGCCGACGCGGAGATCCGCCGAGCTGACCGCCATGAAACCATCAAAGGATTTCTGCAACCCTTCAACTCGAAGCATGGGCACGCTCCGTCTGCTCTGTCGGCGCCTTGTTTGGTTTCCCTTTGAACCTCTCGACGAGAAAACCCATAACGCCCTCGGGGAGGAAGAAGATCAGGAGAATCAGCAGTATCCCAATGATCATCGTCCAGTACTCCGTGTAGGCTCCCACGAATGTTCTGAGGCTGACGATGATAGCTGCTCCCACTACCGGCCCGGCGAAGGTAAACCATCCCCCCAGGAGGCACATGATGAAGATCTCAAGAGACAGGACCCAGAAGAGAAGATCCGGAAACACGGATCGCTCGAGTACGACGAAAAGAACCCCTGCCTCGCCCGCGAAAAAGGTAGCGATGACTATCGCCGTGAGTTGATGCCGCCGTACATTGATGCCGACAGCGGAACACCGCGCAGGGTTGTCCCGCGTGGCGCGAAGAATCTGGCCGAAGGGCGACTGATGCATGAGGTACATGATCACGAACGAAAGAACAAAAAACAAAAGGATGAAATAGTAGGCACTGGAGGTGGAGCTTATGAATTCCGGCATCTGAATTCCGTGGATGCCGTCATCTCCCCCCGTCATGTCGTACCATCGGAACACGATCGCCCAGAGAAGGGAGCCCAGGGAGATCTGGAGCATGCCGAAATACAGGCTGCTCAGGCGGACACAGAACCAGCCGATAAGAAACCCTGCAACTGCCGCTGCCAATGGTGCAAGGATGAAACAAATCCACATGGGCAGTCCGGCCTTTGTCAGGGTCAGCACGAAGGTGTAAGCGCCCACACCGTAGAACGCAGCATGGTGAAACTGAAAGAGCCCGCCGTGACCCACAACAATGTTCAGGCTCATTGCCAGCAGAGAGGTCACGAAGATCAGGGCGAGGATGTAGGTGTAAAACCTAGGGAGCATCATGGGAAGGACCAGGAGAACAGCCAGAAGGACTCCGTAGATCCAAAACGTTTTCGCACGATTGCCCATTCCTGAGACCGACTCCTTACCAGACCGATTTGAGAATTCCTTTAGGCCGCAGAAGCAGAACAATGACAACGGCCGTGTAAGGAAAAACGATGGCAAACTGAGGCATGAACAGAACCCCGAAAGACTGGGTCAGTCCGAATATCAGGGAGCCGACCATTGCGCCCCACATGTTCCCCAACCCCCCGATGGTGACGATGAGGAAGGCCTCGATTATGAGATCGTGATCCATGCCTAGAACAATGCTGACGGTCGGTGCAACCAAGGCACCGCCGAGGCCTGCGAGAAAACAGCCCAGGACGAAGGCAAAGGCAAAGACCCAGCTCACGTTGATTCCCACCGCACCCACCATCTCCCTGTCCACGGCCGCGGCCCTGGCAATCTTCCCGACTTTGGTCTTGTTTGTAAAGAGCCACAGGCAGACGGCCACCACAGGACCGAGGAGAAGCAGGAAGAAATTGTATTTCGGGATCGACGCGCCAAGGATCCGAACCGTCCCGTCAAAGAGAGGCGGCGCCATGATGGACTTGTATTCCGCACCCCAGACGATTTTGACGAGATCCCCCAGGATGAGACTGAGGGCGAAGGTGAAGAGAAGGAGCATCAGGTGCTCCCGCTGATACAGATGGCAAAAGAGAGCCCGCTCGGCCACGAAACTCACGAAGGCCACTACAAAGGGGGAGAGGATCAGGGCCATCCAGAAGCCGACAGGGCCAGGCACCAGTTTGGTGATACTGAAAGCGGAAAAGGCTCCGATCATGTACAGGGAGCCGTGTGCCACATTCGGGACCCTGAGCACACCCAGCACGAAACTCATTCCTGCCGAGACGGTGAACAGGATCATGGCGCGGCTCAGCCCCACTAAGAACTGGCTTCCCAAGGTGGCAAGATCAATTTCGGGCACGGCTGGCTCGCTCTCGCAAGAGTACTCTTGAGCACCCTGCTAACAAATACAATTTGACGGAGAGGGGGAACACCCTCTCCGCCAGGTTCGATTACTTCTTTCGCACCTTCATGATTTCTTCGCACGTCGGCAGGACCTCATTCCCGGACAGGGTAACGATGTCGCTTGCCACCACGAAGTCGTTTTGCGGAAGCTTCTTGGTCGTTCCGAAATACATGGGATAGACTGCCTGATGGTCGCATTTCCGCATTTCCGCAAATCCTCCCACCGGACTTCTCACCTTCAGCCCTTCCATGGCATCGATGAATTTCTCCTTGTCGGTGCTCCCTGCCTTCCTGAACGCCTCTGCAATGAATTGCGCGGTGATCCAGGCATTGAACGCGGGGAATCCGGGAGGAGATCCGTAAGCCGCCTGGAAACTCTTCGCAAAGCTCTTGTTCTCCGGGGTCTCCGGATAATAGAAAAGGTACTGAATCGTTCCCATCACCCCTTCCGGCGCCTCGGCCCCGAGGGGCTTGAGCACCGCGTGGTCGATGGCGGTATGGATCCAGGAAGGAATCTTGGAAGCCAGGCCGGTGGACTTGAGCGCTTTGATGCAGTTGGTCATGCTTGCCCCCCCGGTGCAGAAGATCACCGCATCAGGCTTGGCATTCATGATTGAGGTCAGATAGGGCACGAGATCGGGTTCACCGACCTTCCACCACGACTCCCCGATCTTCTCAACGTCCGGTTTCAGGGCCTTCAGGTTGCGCCAGGCCGCGTTCGCAATGGCATGACCGTAGGCATAATCGTCGCCTGCAATCCAATATTTTTTGAAGGGCTTCTTGGCCAGACCCACCCCTCCGGCCTTGCCGGCCATGGCTGTGTTCTCCGCCGTGGAGAAGACATAGCGATGGCCTTCCTCTCCTGTAATCTTTTCATCCTTTGCAGTCCACACAATGAAAGGGACCTTCTCCGGCTTTGCCACGTTCCCGGAAATGGCGAGAGAGGCCGCGCTGTTGATGGTGCCCACAAGCACATCCACATTTTCCCTCATGACCAGTTCCTTGGCCATATTAAGCGCCACATCCGGTTTGAATTTCTCATCCCGGGTTGTGAATTCGATCTTGCCGCCAAGAACCCCCTTCTTGTTGATTTCTTCAAGTGCGAGTTTGAAGCCGTTCAGGGCATCATTTCCGTAAACGGCAGGCGGACCGCTGTAGGTATCCACGATGCCGACCTTGATGTTCCTGGCTTCGGCCATGGGTCCCGAAAACAGGAGGATTCCGGCCGCGATTATTCCCAAGAGGATTGGAACCGCCACTGTGACATGTCTTTTCTTGCTCATTGCAGCCCTCCATCTCAAATAGAATAAATGGTGAACACCTTGTCCTTTTCCCGACACCGTTTGCATCTCTCAAACCCGTGTCCGACCGCAGCCGATGGACGGACTGACTCAGGTTTTCTTCCAAAAAAGCCTGAAGTTAGAGGAAACACTCTATGTAAACCGCAAAACCCTGTCAACACCAAACTGGATCTCTCGGAAATCAGATTCCCCAACCGCCGGATACTGGAATGGCGGCGGAGGTGACGAACGAAGCGTCGTCCGATGCCAGAAAGGCCACCACCCGGGCGATCTCCTCAGGCTCGGCCCATCTGCCCAGAGGTGTCTCCCTGATGATCATCTCCTTGAATTTGTCCGCGAGGACCTTCTCGATGGTCGGGGTCCTGGTCAGGCCCGGAAGAACGGCGTTCACCGTGATCCCGTAAGGCGCCGCCTCTCTGGCCACCGATTTGGTCAGACCCAGGATCCCCGCCTTGGCGGTCGAATAGGCAACCTCTCCCTTTGCGCCGATGAGGCCCCAAATCGAGCCGATGTTGACGATCCTCCCCCAACCGGAGCTCTTCATGAAGGGGAGAACACGCTGTATAAGGATAAAGGGGACCATGACATGGATCCGGAGAACGGATTCCACGTCGAAGCTGGTGATTTTTGCGATGGTCCCTGGATTGTCGAATCCGGCGTTGTTGACGAGGATATCCACGGACCCGAGCTCTTGTAGACCCGACTGGAGCCGGTCGATATCGACCAGATCTATGACCAGGGCGGTGACATTCCCTCCTGACCTCGAGATCTCGGCCCGCACCTCCTCCAGGGTCTCGCTGTTCTTGTCGATGAGGACCAGATCCGCTCCCCGGGAAGCGAAAACCTCGGCGCACGACCGGCCTATTCCCTGCCCTGCACCCGTGATCAACGCCCTGCGGCCGGATAAAGCCATTCAACACGCCTCAAAAAGAGAATATCGAACATCGAATATCGAATGTCGAAGTAAACTAGAAGAAGTGAATATCGAACAACGAAGTAACTTGTTCTGCGGTACGCTCTGACTACTCCGTGAGAGTTCTGAGAATGTCCTGAAGCTCTTTCTTCACATCCTCGAGGATTTCCTCTTTCGAGGGGGGACTCTTTTCGATCCTGTGCTTGAGCCTCTGTCTTGCCCCTTCTATGGTCAGCTTCTCCTCATAGAGAAGCCTTTTTATTTCCAGGATGATCTCGAGGTCTCTTTTCTGGTAGGTTCTCTGCTTTGAATCGGCTCTTAACGGGCGAATTTGCGGGAATTCGCTCTCCCAGTATCGAAGCACATAAGGCTCGACCCCTATAATCCTGCTGACCTCTCCGATCCTGAAGAATTTCTTGTCGTCAGGAATCTGCATGACTTCAGCGCTCTCTCAGCCTGCCGCCGGTTTCCCGGCTGATGCTCTGAACGATTCTCTCATGAATCCGGTTGACTTCTTTGCCGTCCAGGGTTCCTTCTCTAGACCGGTACGAGATTCTAAAGGCCAGCGCCTTTTCCCCGGCACCGAGTTTACCTCCCCTGAAAAGGTCGTACAACATCACGGACTCGACTAGTCCTTTTCCTTCCCTGACGATGATCTCGCCGATCCCACCACTTTCGACACTCGCCCCGACCACAATGGAGAGATCTCTGAACACGGCCGGAAAACGGGCGAGCGGTTCGAACTTCACCGCCGAAGGAATGTGTGGCCGCAGCGAATCCACGTCGATTTCAAAAAGGAAACTCTTTTCGCCTTGCAGTTCCAGCCTCGCCATGACCTCAGCGTCTGCGCTCCCCACCACTCCCACCATGACACCCGACACAGATACTGCTGCGCAGGAACGGGCGTCATATCCCGGAACCCGCTCCTTTATATTTTCAAAACGTACCGAGCCCACCTTCAACGCCTTCAACAGAACCTCCACCGCTCCCTTCGCATCGAAGAAGTCGGTGTCTCTTTCCTGGCTGAACCACTCCTTCTGGTTCGAAAGCCCCGCCATGATGCCGGAGAGGACGTGTTTTTCGAGCGGTAATTCATCAGGTCCCCGGCTCAGGAACACTTTTCCCCACTCGAAGAGCCTGAGGTCCTTTTCCCCGTGAAAGAGATTGTTCTTTAATGCGGCGAAGAGACCCGGCAGAAGAGAAGTTCTCATCACCGATTGATCCTGACTCAGAGGGTTCAACATCCTGACGAACGACCGCAGGGGAGAGCCTTCCTCAGCGCCCAGGACCTCGGCTGAGTCCGGTGAGATAAAGCTATAGGAGATGATCTCGGTGAAACCGCACCCTGTCATGATTTCCCGCACGAAGTCGCTCAAACGCACGATGGGATCGTCTTTCTCGCCTGTTGTCCGAACCAGCGGCGATGTGACCGGGATGTGATCGTACCCTACCAGCCTGGCAACCTCCTCCATCAGGTCCACTTCTCGAGCGATATCCACCCGTAAGGCGGGCGGCATGACAACCAGATCAGAGCCGGCGGGCCGGACCTGCATCTCCAGGGATTGGAGGAACCCCGCCATGGCCTCACTGGAAAGAGCGGTGCCGAGGAATTGGTTCGTTTTGTCTACCCTGAGCAGAATCTCCGGACGCTTAACCGGAGTCGGGTACCGGTCGATGAGCCCCTTTACCACCTTCCCGCCTGCGAGGTCCTGCATCAGCATGAGCGCCCGCTGCAGGGCGATGACTACCCCTTCGATGTCGATGCCTCTTTCGAAACGATAGGATGCCTCTGTGGAAATTCCGAGCTTCTTGGAGCCTCTGCGGATGGTGATTGGGTCGAAGTAGGCGCTTTCAATGAGTACGTTTGTGGATTCCTCGAAGATTTCAGAATTCAAGCCCCCCATGATCCCTGCCACGGCAACGGATCTTTCGCCGTCGCAGATCATGAGATTGTCCCTGCTCAAGGTATGGATTTTTCCATCGAGAGTCGTGAAGGTCTCACCCTCCCCTGCCCGCCGCACGACAATTCGGTTCTCTTTCAGCCGGTCGTAATCAAAGGCGTGGAGGGGTTGCCCGAATTCCAGGAGAACGAAGTTGGTTACATCCACCACGTTGTTGATGGACCTCAGGCCCGAGACATGCAGCCTGTATCGCATCCAGAAGGGTGAAGGCCCGATCTTCACACCAGTGATCATGCCTGCTGCGTACCTGGGGCAGCCTTCGGGGTCTTCCACATTCACCCCGGCAAGATCCGAGATCAATCTATCTTGTTCATGGATCCTGATCCGGGGTCTCCGGAGCTTCCCGCCGGTCAGTGCCGCAATTTCTCTTGCTATGCCGATTACGGAAGTACAGTCAGGCCGGTTAGGGGTAATGCTGATCTCGAAAGCCCAGTCTGCCAAAGAAAGAGCATTGGTCACGCTCTCCCCGGGTTTGACATTCTCAGGAAGAATCATAATCCCGGAATGGTCTTCCGTGAGCCCCATTTCGTCTTCGGCAAGCAGCATGCCCGTGGAGAATTCCCCACGAATCCGGGATTCCTTTACGGTCACCCCTCCGGGCAGCCTGGTGCCGGGAAGGGCAAGAGGGGCCATGGCCCCTTGTTGGATGTTGGGGGCGCCGCATACCACAGGGAGGACTTTCCCCCCTGGGTCCACTTCGCAAATGTAAAGTCGATCGGCTTTGGGATGAGCTTTGATGGAAAGAATTTTTGCAGCGACGATGTCTTCGATCGAATGGCCGACGGGCTCCAGGGCTTCGACTTCGAGGCCGGCCATGGTCATCCCGTCGGCCAGATCCTGCGGAGAGATTCCAATGCTCACATACTCTTTCAACCAATTCAGGCTAACGCGCATCACTCACCATTCAGGATACAGGATGCAAGATACAGGATTCAGGATTCAATACAGAGCCCAGTGTCAAGTTGCAGAAGTCCCCCTTACGTCATTTCGACCCCGGCGAAGGCCGGGGGAGAAACCTTATCTCGTGATATCAAAAAGATTTCTCAGTCATTTCGTTCCTTCGAAATGACACCGCATGTACAAGTTGGCAATAGATTTCCAATTCCTATTTCATCCTGCATCTTGGATCTTGTATCTTGCATCTTTTCTTAGAACTGCCTCAAAAACCGGATATCGTTTTTGTAAAAAAGCTGTATGTCGTCAATGCCGTACTTCAGCATGGAAATTCTCTCTATGCCCAACCCGAAAGCGAATCCGGAGTAGATTTCGGGGTCATAGTCCACAAACCGGTAAACATTGGGATCGACCATGCCGGAGCCCAGGATTTCCAGCCAGCCTGAAAACGAACAGGTTCTGCACCCCTTTCCTTTGCATATGACGCAGCGGATATCCACCTCGGCACTCGGCTCGGTAAAGGGGAAAAAACTCGGTCTGAATCGAAGGCGTGTTTCGGAGCCGAACATCTGATGCACAAAGGCGGTAAGGGTTCCCTTAAGATCTCCAAAGGTAACCCCCCTGTCAACAAGCAACCCCTCTACCTGATGAAACATAGGTGTGTGGGATACATCCGAATCTCTCCGGTACACCTTTCCCGGGGAGATGACGCTGACCGGCGGTTTCTGCCCCTCCATGGTCCTGACCTGCATAGGAGAGGTCTGGGTTCTCAGGACGACATTTTCCGACACATAAAAGGTGTCCTGCATGTCGCGGGCAGGATGATCTTTGGGCATGTTGAGCGCTTCGAAATTGTAATAATCGAGCTCCACATTCGGCCCCTTGACGATCCTGTAACCCATCCTCACGAAGATTGCGCAGATCTCCTGAAGAACCTGGGTGATCGGATGCAATGAGCCTCTGGCCGGTTTTCGTCCGGGCAGCGTGACATCCAGGTCCACGTCCTTCCTGGCGGTTCCGGAATCCAGCTTCTCCTTGGTCTCTTCGAATTTCCGGGTCAGAGCGGTCTTGACCTTGTTCGCCAGTTGCCCTGCCTCCGGCCGCTCTTCCGGGGTCAGCTCGCCCAACCGTTTCAGAAGGGATGTCAACAATCCCTTTTTTCCGAGATAGGTCACTCTGAACCTTTCCAGTTCGGATTGATCCGAAATGGAATCGAGCTCTGCAAGCGCCCTTTTCTCTACTGCAAGGATTTCCTCTTTCATCTGGCGACGGATCTCTGGGAGGAATGATGAACCCATTCTTCCATTTCCCCACCCTTCCACTATTCCGGCAGTCTATTGGATGCTCTCCACCACACGGCCGAATGCAGACGGATCGTTCACGGCCATTTCGGCCAGCACCTTGCGGTCCAGCTCGATTCCGGCCTCTCTAAGCCCGCTCATGAGCTTGCTGTAGGAGAGCCCGCGCTCTCTGGCAGCCGCATTGATCCGCGTGATCCAGATCCTTCTCATATCTCTTTTTCTAACCTTGCGGTCCCTGTATTCAAAGACCATGGCCCTGGTTACGGTAATGAACGCCGTCTTGAAAAGCTTGCTGTGGCCTCCACGGAAGCCTTTGGCTTCCTTCAGGACCTTGTTTCTCCTCTGTCTAGCCTTGAATCCTCTCTTTACTCGCATCTTTCAACCTCTCTTCGATAGGGTGGCCTCATACCTCCACAGGCCCGAAAAGGATGTTCCCCGCTCCTGCCGGATCTACCATAAAATCTTCCTGGATCGACCGCCCCCAACCTGCTTTGTCATTGAATCGTGACGGGGTCTTCTTCGGCGGATCATCTTCGAAAGGGTGTATGGCAGGACTGCTTAAATGGCTGCCGGCTCAGCGTTATGCATTGCTGGAAAGCCATCCTCTGAGAAACCCGCGGAATGAGGCAAACCCCTGGCCTCCCTCACCGGATAATGGTTTCATCGCCCGGACCTACAGGTAAGGCACCAGCCTCTTGATATTTTTCGCCTGAGTCGCATCCACAAGCGCCGACTTGCGCAAACTCCTCTTTCTCTTCGTAGTTTTCTTGGTCAGAATATGACTGGCAAAGGCTTTGCTCCTCTTGATCTTTCCTGTGCCTGTGGTCTTGAACCTCTTTGCCGCCCCTCTATTCGTCTTGAGCTTGGGCATGCCTATACCTCCTCTAATCAAAAACAAATGAAAAAAGCCCTGTCCGCGGTGCTGCCGCCTCCTGCTTGAGGCCCGCTGAAAGGGACACCTCTCTATTCAGCACCACGTTCGTGCTAACGGCTTTCCCGGACTTTGGATAAAAAGTTACTTCGGTACCAACACCATTGTAAGACGCCACCCCTCCCTCGTGGGAGGTTGTTCAACGGTGCCGACTTCAACGACATCGTCCGCCATTTTCTTAAGGAGAGTGTAGCCGACATCCATGTGGCTCATCTCACGGCCCCTGAAAAGCACGGACACCTTCACTCTGTCCCGCTTTTCGAGGAACTTCTTCGCATTCCTGATCTTGAAGTCGAGATCATGTTCCTCAGTATTGGGCCGAAGCCTGATCTCCTTGAGCTGAATGGCTTTGGATTTTTTCTTGCTCTCCTGCGCCTTCTTGCTGGCCTGGTACTTGAATTTCCCATAGTCCATGACCCGGCACACGGGAGGATCTGCGTTGGGCGCAACCTCCACCAGATCGAGCCCCTCCCGGGCTGCAGTCGCCAGAGCATCCCGCGTGTCCATAATCCCGAGCTGACTCCCGTCGGACGCGATCAGCCTGACCTGCTTAGCGCGGATACTTTCATTGACATTCACTTCATCGGTCTTCTTTCCTATAAGCCTTTCCTCCTGTCTCTGCATTCTGCCTGAATGAGATTGATAAGGTCCCCAACGCTCATCAGGGGCAGATTCTTTCCGTCCCTTAGCCGCGGAGTGACCCCTCCCTGCTCAGCTTCCTTGTCCCCCACGACCAGCATATAGGGAGTTTTCTGGAGCTGCGCCTCCCTCACTTTTAGTCCAAGCTTTTCGTTTCGAAAATCTCCTTCAGCCCTTATATCCGCCCCCAGGAGAGAGTTCAATACCTTTTCACCATGTGCCACGTTCCTGTCGGTGACAGTAAGCACGACCGCCTGCACAGGCGAGAGCCACGTGGGAAATGCCCCTGCAAAATGCTCTATGAGCACGCCGACAAACCTCTCCAGCGCCCCCAGGATCACCCGGTGTATCATGACCGGCCGGTGTTTCGCCCCGTCCTTTCCGATATAGAAGAGATTGAAACGGTCGGGAAGAGTGAAATCGCACTGAATGGTCGCACACTGCCAGAGCCTTTCCAGCGCGTCCTTCAGTTTGACATCGATTTTAGGGCCATAGAACGCTCCGTCCCCCTCATTGATCTGAAAGGGCAATCCTGTGTCTTGCAGGGCCGAAATGAGCGCCTTGGTGGCCCTTTCCCAATCTTCATCCGAGCCGATGGACTTTTCAGGCCGTGTGCTGATCTCAAGCGTGTAGTCGAAACCGAAGATAGCCATGACCTCCTGCACAAAACGGAGCACCCCCTTGATCTCTCCATCCAGTTGTTCGGGCGTGCAGAGGATGTGAGCATCATCCTGGGTGAACTCCCTGACCCGCAAGAGCCCGTGCAGAACGCCCGACCTCTCATGCCGATGAACAAGCCCCAGTTCAAAATAGCGTTTGGGAAGGTCCCGGTAGCTCTTGATGCTCGACCCGTAAATCAACATATGGGAAAGGCAGTTCATCGGCTTGATCCCGTATGACTGCTTGTCGATCTCCGTGAAGTACATGTTCTCGCGATAATTATCGAAATGACCCGACTTCATCCACAGCTCGGTCTTGAGTATCTCCGGGCCCCTGACGAGTTCGTATCCCCTTTTGAGATGTTCGCGGATCTCGAATTGTTCCAAGAGATGCCGCAGCATGGCCCCACGCGGGTGCCAGACGATCATTCCCGCACCGATTTCTTCATAGGTGCTGAACAACCCGAGCTGGGTGCCCAGCCTGATATGGTCCCGCTTCTTTGCCTCCTCCAGTTTTCTCAGGTATTCCTTCAAGGTTTTCTGGTCGGCAAACGCCACCCCGTAGATCCGGCTGAGCATCGGTCTTCTTTCATCCCCTCGCCAGTAGGCGCCGGCGACCTTTGTCAGCTCGAAGGCCTTGATCATTTTGGTGGAAGGCAAATGAGGTCCACGGCACAGGTCGGTAAAGGAGCCCTGGGTGTACAAAGAGACCTTCTCGGCATCGATACCCTCGATCAACTCGACCTTGTACTCTTCGCCTGCCTTCCCGAACAATTCGAGGGCCTCTTCCTTTTTGACATCCCTTCTCCGGAAAGGCAGATCTGCCTTGACGATTTCCTCCATTTTTTCTTTGATGGCTGCCAGGTCTTCTTCCCTGAAGGCACGCTCGAAATCGAAGTCATAGTAAAAGCCGTTTTCAATGGCGGGTCCGATGGCGACCTTGACGCCGGGGTAAAGCTCCTTCACGGCCATGGCCATGACATGGGAAGTGCTGTGGCGGAGAATCTCCAGCCCTTCCATGGAATCCACGTAGATCGGCTGGATCCGGGCATCTGAATCCACGGGGCTCGTCAGATCCCGTAACTGGCCGTTCGCCTTCAAGGCAACGATCCGATCCAATCCCCGCACATTGAGCCGTTTGAAGGCTTCCAACCCGGAAATGGAATCCTCCTGGACATCGATGGGAGGCAGTCCCTCCATATGTACCTGGAATTTAGTCATATATCTGCCAAGGCCCTAAGCAAAAAAGGCATCCCAGAGACTCCCGGATCGGATCCGCTGAAAGGATGCCTTTATTGACTTTCGTTAAAATCTCAACTGAAGGAAGACCCCTTTTCGTTCAATTTTCATCAAAACCCCCCGGCGATTTCCTCTTCTCAGCACAAAGGGTTTTTATCTCTTCATTTTTATTGTTTATTCTGGTTTTCTTGTCAACAGAAATCTCTTCGTCTCCTCTGGTTCACAATGGTTCCGTATCGTGTCTCCGGCATCCCGGGCTTCGCCCATGTTCACTTTATCCCTTGAAGAAAGAAGCGGATTATGCTCTTATAGCATATTTCTCCTGTTTCTCCAATCGATCTGACCGGAGATCGGACGGGCGCAATTTATTTGATGGAAACTGATTTTCATTTTTACCACCGATCACCCCACCTGTTCCCAGCCCCTCGACCGATCCACTGCGCGCTGCCACCCTCGTATGAGATTCTGTCTCTGGACGAGCGGCATCCGGGGAACGAATTCCCGGTCGACCGCCACGTTCCTGACCAGCTCCTCCTTATAAACGACGTTTGCATCCTCCACAAGCGCGGCAATCGCTTCGATTTCAGCGGCCGTGTGGTTGAGTTTCAATTCATCCCTAAGCCATGAGAAGAAAACAGCCGGGGTTCTGAATCCTATCACCTGGGTGTGTTGGAGACTTGCAGCCCCCATTTCCGCGGCGTGGGCAATGTTTTCGAGTGAGATCCTGAAAGGGTCGATCGCGGCATCCTTCACCTCATTTTCTTGGGGATGCGATTCTCTTACCAGCATTCCCGTTCCACCGGAGATCAGCGGTGGAAACCCCTGCCATATCCTCGGCCTTGAGATCCCCGGTATCCTCGAAAATGATCAGACCCTTTTTTCCCGTAGTGCCCAAACCGTTTTCCCCCATAGTACCCAAACCGTTTTCGATCATAATGCCCGAAGTCCCTTGGCCCTTTGTACCCACCATAGTAGAAAAAGCTGAACCCCGGACTTCTGTAGTATGACCTTGGGTAGGGATCATAATAATAATATGCCCTTGGGTAAGGATCATAAAAGTAAGGCGAAGAGTATCCGCTTACAGGGTACTCCGATCGGACCGCGGCGTAGCACGATGTGCAAAGCAAAGCCAAAAAGGCAAGAAGAGCATTTCTTTTCAAGACGCGCATATGCTCCTCCTTTCATCGATTCTTCATACACAAGGTAATCCTTTTGTCAGAAGATGTCAGGATTACGGCTTGAAGAAAAACGAGGATGATTCGTCACGTGCGGTAGTGTCGGAGCATGGGAGCGATAATCAAAACTGATTGGTTATCCTTCAGCTAAATAGCGCAAGAACGGGCGAGGGAGGGCAAAGCATGGTCACAAACGGCAGATCTTCGTAACACAAAAAAGGGATACGGCCTCTCGCCCCATCCCTTCTTAACTCCTGTCTTCTGACTTCTGACTCCTGACTTCTGACTCCTGACTTCTGTCTTCTAGTTTGTCATGGTTTTCCTTTTCTCCCGCCCCAGACGCCGGTGTAACTCTTCCACATCACGGAGGTATCTTGCCCACCCAACCCCTGGGCCTGCGCCATTTCGTTAATCAGTTCCACGCTCCGGCCGAGGATGGGGGGAGCGCCACTCTCCTTGGCCATCTGGACGGCAAGCCGGACGTCCTTTACCAGCAGATCCACCGTGAAGGTGGGATCCGCATAATCCTCAGCCGACACCCTTCTTCCCAATTCCTTGAAAAGGCCGCTCACTGTGGCGGCCTGGCTTGCTGAAATGGTCTCGTAGAGAACTCCGGGGGAGATACCCATCTTTGAGGCGACGGCCATCATCTCGGCGGTCATGGCATTGATTGCGCCGAACATAAGCTGGTTGAGAAGCTTTACCCGGTTGCCCGAACCGGTCGGTCCGATGTGAAAGATCTTCGCAGCCAGAAGTCCGAGAACCGGACGGCACATTTCAAGAATCTCCGGTTCTCCACCTACCGGCAAAGCCCAGTTTCCAACAGAGGACGGGCGGCCGAGCACCGGCGCATCCAGATACCCCGCATTCCTTGCACGGGCTGCCTCGGACATGCGCATGGTCGTTCCGGGGTCCACCGTGCTCAGATCAACGATAGCCAAACCGGGACGCGCGCCTTCGAGAATCCCCCCCGAACCGGTCACACACGACTCTACCTGTTTGGGGCCCGGCAGGAACATCAAAACGAGATCGGCCCCACCTGCCGCCTCCGATGGGGCGACCGCCAGCCCTGCCCCCAGAGATTCCGCCCTTTTCCGGGCCCCCGCGTCCGGTTCAAACACCAGGAGCGTATGCCCTGCTTTTGCGATCTTTTCGGCAGCGACGCTCCCCATGGTCCCAAATCCCATCACTCCTACGGTGCTCATCGTATTCAGCTCCTGTCATTTCCCATTCTTGCGATAGAGATGAACGGCCACTCCGCCGGTAAAGCATTCCGGTGTGCACAGGATTCTCGGATTTTTTCCGACGATTCCCTTCGCCCTTTCCATCGCCTCCTCAAAGGTGCGGGTGGGAATATAACCCATGCCGCGCGCGTAGCCCGGGGCCTTGGGCCCCACCATAATAATCGCCGACGTCCAGAGCAGGGCCGCGCTCCCGCCGCTGATCATGGACATGGCATGGAACGGATGGTACTTGTAGAAATTGGAGTACTGGAAGAGGTATTCATACTTCTCCACAATCCGCGTCGCTTCGTCGGACTCGATGAACTCGGCCGCCGTGCAGTATCGCTGCAAAGCGTCGTAGGTCTCAGCATAGGAAGGGAACCAGTGGTCGTTGAACCAGCCGTCGCAGACCGAGGCGGCGATGACCACCCCGCCCTCCCTGAACGCGTTCCAGCAGCGGGAGAGCTGTCCTCCGATCGCCAGGCTCATCAGGATGGGGTTGGTCCCCATGCCTGGCCCGTAATGAAAATTCCGGGGCAGCCCGATCACAAGGATGTCGGCCGGCTCCTCCATTTCGAGTTGTATGTTGGTCCTTCGGTCGGCAAGCGGCCAGGTCGCCTTCTCCACCGCTTCCAGCTCCCCGGCCTTCACATCCAGGATCTGGGACTTTTGCCCCAGCACCGCGTCTACGCCAAAGAACTTCTTCCCGATCCCCTTCTCCATGGCCTGTCCGATGGATTTGAACTGGTGTCTCATGTGGGAGTGAGCGGAGGATCCCATCCAGTCGCGTCGGTGCATGGTGGCAGGGACGTGGTGCGATGCAATGGAGCGCCATCCGGCCAGACCCGTCACGATCATCTTGTACCCGCCGCTGTATCCCCCATAGGGATTCCCCGAGCAGTGCCCGATCACGATGCAGAGATCCGCCTCAGCCATGAGACGGTTGCACTGCACCACATTGCCCATGGAGTCTTTCCCATAATTACAGAGGTCCGTCTCGGCATCATGGTTCACGATACGGTCCGGATAGAAGCGGTCCACAATCTCTTTTCCCAGGTACCAGTACCACTCCTCCAGGGTGTTTTTACGGTGGAGCCCCGCGGCACAAAGAAGCGTGATATTCTCGAGTTTCGCTCCTCCCTTGAGCAGGTCCTCAAGGATCATGGGGATCGCAACCCGTCGATGGCTGTTCTTTTGTGCCCCGCCTTTGACTCTATCGGGGAACCCGATGACGATCTTCTTGTCTGGACCGCTCAGTTCCTTGAGCGGCGGAAAACCCAGAGGGTTGTCGAGAGCCTTGCGCGTGGCCTCGATGGGATTTACCTCCGGGGGATCCGTATACGTCTCGCCGTAGCGCACCACCACCGCGCTATCGGGCAACTCCACCCGCATCCGGGTGTCGCCATAATCCAAAAGGACTTCTTTCATGTGTAATCTCCTTCCATGCAATTTATACTTCATGATTTCCCGGACACGATATCGATATGCTCCCGCACGGCCGCTTCAATCGAATAATCAGGCGTCCACCCGATCTCCCTCCGCGCGGTCGTGTCGTCATAGGCTGCTGGATAGGGAGAAAGACTCTTTCCACCTTCCTGCAGGGTCACCTGGGCGTCCGGACAGATCCTCACGGCAATCTCCACCACCTCGCGGATGGAATGGACCCCCCCGGCCACGTTGTAGATCCTTTGTTCGGGTTTCTTCGCCTCCCAAAGGGTGAGGATCGCCTTCACGGCATCCCGGATATAAAGCCAGTCGCCCCTCTCATCCGGGTTCGGGATGGTAACCGTCTCCCCTCTGCCAATCGCATCCAGGATGAGTGAAGAGTAAAGAGCCGTGATCCCTGTGGTCCGGCCGGGCCCGAAAACCCATGTAAAGCGCAAACCGCGCGTATCCAGTCCGTGTTTTCGTGCATACCAGAGCAACAGGTTCTCTGATGCCAGCTTGGTCTGGCCGTAAATAGTCTCCGGATTCTTCTGCGCATCATCTCTGACCGGTTCCTGCACGTCCCTTCCGAACACCGAGATGGAACTGACCATGAAGAACCGCTTCACATCCAGCGCGAGGGAAGCGTCAAGAAGTGTCTGGGTGGACTGAAAGTTCACCTTGAAACCCAGGACGGGGTTCTCCTCGCACGGACCCGCCAGAATGGCGCCAAGATGAAAAACCCCTTCAGGCCGATGCGCGAGCATGACCCGGTAGAGATCAGCCGAAGATCCCAGGTCTCCGCGGACATAGGTGATTTTGTTCCTTACCTGGGCAAGTGTGCTGGGTTCAGGCAATAGATCCAGAACGACCACTTCCATGCCCTCTTCCAACAACCTGGGAACCAGATAGGATCCAATGAAGCCTGCGCCTCCTGTCACCAGAACTCTCATAAGACTCTCCTTTGCAGGTATCTGAGAAACATGTCCTACGCACCTGTTGAGACATTCCTCGGCATATGCCGACCGCCTCAGCGGGCTGAGCATTTCTCAATGGCGATATCTCCCGCCATTGAGAAACAAATTCCTCTCTGCGCTCTCTTCGACTCCGCGGTGAACACTCTTTTCTTCTGACTTCTGACTTCTGTCTCCCGGCTCCTGCCTTCTCCCTAGCAGGTCTGCTCGCGCTGCTTTTGAAACTCCTCCCGCACCACCTTTTCGATCCTTGCCCTGATCTTGATGAACTCAGGGGAGGTCTTTGTGCCGGCCCCCCTGGGATAAGGCAGATCGATCGGGATGATCTCCCGGATCCGGCCTGGTCTCGCGGCCATAATGACCACCCTGGTGGAGAGGAAGGTGGCCTCCTCCACTCCGTGGGTAACAAAAAGGACGGTCTTGCGTTCCTTCTCCATAATCTGGAGCAGGGACTCCTGCATAAACTGCCTCGTCTGCGCATCCAGTGCTCCGAAAGGCTCGTCCATCAACAGGACCTGGGGATTGACCGCATAGGCGCGGGCAATGGCAACCCGCTGCTTCATGCCGCCCGAAAGCTCCTTTGGGAATGCATCCTCGAATTCCCGGAGCCCTACAAGATCGATGAAACGATCTGCGATGGCCCGTGTTTCCGAGGAAGACCGCCTGTTCACCCCGAGATGAAGTCCGAACTCCACGTTCTGCCGAACCGTCATCCAGGGGAAGACCGCGTATTGCTGAAAGACAACGCACCTGTCAGGCCCCGGGCCATGGATCTTCCTGCTCTCGATGAAGACCTCCCCAGAGGTAGGTTCAAGAAACCCGGCGACAATGTTCAGGAGGGTCGTCTTCCCGCACCCGGACGGCCCTACAAGACATATGAACTCGCCCGGGTCAATATTTAAATTGACCTCCCTGAGTGCTTCCACGTTTCCGGCAATGCCGCTATAGGTCATGCTTACGTTTTGGACGACGATGCCCTTTCGCTCAGTAAATTGCTCTTGCATAGGCCAACCTGGTGAAAAATTTTCCGGATCTTCGATGCATCATGCCATTTTCTCCTGCCAGGAGGTGGCCCTTCGCTCGATCGCTTTGACTGCGCCATCCATGACCAGGGAAATGGCCCCGATAATAAGAATCCCGAGTACCAGTGGCGCCATCTGGAAGAAATTCTGGGCATCCACCATCATGGCGCCGATCCCTTTCTGAGCAGCGATCAGTTCTGCAGCGACCAGCGTCGCCCAGCAGACCCCCAGAGACACCCTGCAGGCGGTAATGATATGGGGAACCAGCTGGGGCAGGATCACCTTCCGGAAGATCTCGAGATTAGTGGCGCCCAGTGTCTTTGCCGCACGGATGTAGACCGGATCAAGATTCGTCAAAGCCTGGTAGATGACGACCATTGCCGGAAAAAAGGCTGCGTAGCTCAGAACAACGATCTTGGAAGTCTCCCCGATTCCAAAAAAGATGATCATGAGAGGAATGAGGGCGATCGGCGGCAGGGCTCGGAAGAAGTTGATCACCGGGTCCAGAAGAAGCCGCACGATGCGGAACCAGCCGATCAGAAACCCGAAGACGACCGCCAGCACGATCCCGATGGCAAAACTGGTGAGAACCCGCATGAAGCTCGCATACATGTGCATCTGCAGGGTGCCGTTCTTGAAACCTACAATACAAGCTTTGATCACCGCTTGAATGGAGGGAAAGAGCATGGGATCGATGAGCCCCACGGCACGGGTCAACTCCCATATCACGAGCAGGATCCCAAAAGAGACGACGAAATAGCCCGCCTTCTCGAGACGGTCCCGCCTGCGCTTCTTCCTGAATCGCTCCTCCACACAGATTTGCTCTTCCGTGTTGGTCGTGATTCCCTGCTTTGCTTCCAGCATACATCTCTCCCTGCGAGGGGCCTGGAGCTTCTGCACCAGGCGCATTTTCCTCAAATCTCTTTAACTTCCCCCTCCCCACCCCCCTCCCACCAAAGGAGGGGAAGTGCTAGATACGCAAGGGTTCCTTCCCCTCTCGAAGATCCCGCCACACGGGGGACGGAGGGGGGACAGGTGAGGGTGGGAAGCGGTCTTCTTACTTGGATTTCATGACCTCCAGAAAAATACTTGGATCGAAAAACTTCTTGGGATCCACCCAGTCGCCGATGGATCCGATCTCCACAAAGACCTTCTCCACCTGTCCGATCCATTTGCTCACCGTCCCGTCTTCATAGAGTTTCACCCAGTCCTTGGAGGTCTCGCACTTCTGGGCATCCCAGCTCGCCTGGATATCTCTGAAGGGGATATTCGAATAGGCCTTGGAGTGGATCAGCTTCAAGGACTCCGCGGGTTTGCCTACCAGTTCGTCATTGGCCTTCGCCCATGCTTTGACGAGCTTTTTGAGCAGATCCTTCCTCTGCTCGTGAAACTTGTTGCTCGCTACCCAGCCGCCTATGATGGCGGCATCGGGATAGTAGTCCTTGGCAGAACTGAGCATCACCGCACCCGGCACCTTCTCCCGAATCTGCACATGAAAAGGCGCCCAGGTGCACACAAGGGGAACGGCGCCGCTGATAAAGGCGGACACAGCTCCGGCCATATCCATGCTGACGATCTCCTCTTTGGTTGAATCGATGCCGTTCGCCTTCAGTGCGGTATGGAGAAAGACATGGGCGGTGGTTCCCTTCACCGTGGCAATCTTCTTGCCCTTCACATCCGTGATCTTTTTGGCGTTTGCCTCCGGGCGCGCGAAGAGCATGGCCGTATCATACTCGATGTCGTTGATCAGAAAAACCTTGCCGACCCCCCGGGAGGGGAAGTTGGAGATCACCGCGCCCATGATGGCCACGTCCACGCTGCCGCCGCTGAGGGCCTGCATCAGCGGTACGCCAGAGGTAAACTGTATGGGTTCGATTTCCAATCCCTGTTCCTGGAAATAGCCTTTGTGCACGCCGATCCAGAGTTGGCCGTCCACGGCAAGCGTATGAAGATACCCCACCTTGACCTTCTCTGCTGCACCCGCCTGGCTCGAAAAGCCAAGACCCAAAATCACCATAGCGACGAAAAGATACCTGACCAGCTTCATTTCACATCCCCCTTTCTGAATTGCTTCGGCGCCGGCCATTGCTCCCGGGGTCACGCCGAAGCCATCATAAAGTGAACAGCAGAATAGCACCGTTATCCTCTCCCTTCCTACCTTGGACATTGGTAATTGGACATTGGGCATTCACCCTTACTTCTTTCTTTCTTCCTTGGACATTGGACATTGGCAATTGGACATTGGACATTCGCCCTTACCTGATCGCCTCCTCTGTTTTCTCGTCAAAGAGATGAATCTTCGTGAGATCCACTCGGATCTCCATTTCGTGGTGGGCTCTTGCCTCGGTGTGAGGATCGACCACCGCCCTGAATTGCATTCCACCGATAGAAAGCAGGAGAACCACTTCATTCCCCATGGGCTCAACGAGTTCGACTCTTGCCTTCAGCCTGGTCCATCCGGGCAAGTCCGGGGAGAGTGCAGCGTCCTGCATATGATGGGGTCTGATCCCCAGCATCACCTTCTTTCCCGCCGCATTTTCGCATCTTTTTCTGCATTCCTCGGGGAGTGTCAGATCCAGTTCCTCATTCCTGAAAACCAGTTCATCCCTGTCGCGTTCCAGCCCCCCGCTGAAGAAGTTCATGGCAGGACTGCCGATGAATCCGGCCACAAACATGTTCCTCGGGTTCTGATAGACTTCCAAAGGCTTCCCCTCATCCATGATGCGGCCGTCCTTCATGATCACGATGCGTTCGGCAAGGGTCATGGCCTCCACCTGGTCATGTGTCACATAGATGACCGTCGTTCGGAGCCTGTCGTGCAGTTTGCTGATCTCTGCCCTCATCGCCAGGCGCAGCTTGGCATCCAGATTGCTCAACGGCTCATCAAAGAGAAAAACCTTCGGCTGTCTCACGATTGCCCGGCCCATGGCGACACGCTGACGTTGACCCCCTGACAGTTCCCTGGGTTTGCGATCCAGGAGCGACTCGATCTCCAGGATCCTGGCCGCTTCCTCCACCCTTTCACGGATCTCGGCCTTTGAGAATCCTCTCATCTTCAGCCCGAATGCCATGTTCCTGAAGACATCCATATGAGGGTAGAGAGCATAGTTCTGGAACACCATGGCGATGTCGCGATCTTTTGGCTCTAAGTGATTGACCACCTTCCCGTCGATCAGGATCTCCCCTGCCGTGACTTCCTCCAGACCGGCAATGAGCATGAGCGCAGTGCTTTTGCCGCACCCCGAAGGCCCGACGAGCACGACAAAGGATTTGTCTGCAACAGCGAGGTTGAGGTCTTTCAACGCGTACACGTCGCCGAACTTTTTGCTGATGTTCCTGAGTTCAAGCTCTGCCACGGTTACACCTGCTCATGAGATGGCCAGTCCTGTGACAGCATCGAAAAAATACGCCTTGTCCATGTTCGCGATGAACTCCGCGCTCTCCCCTATCCTGTGGCTGGAGTCTGACCCGAGTCTTGCGACCAGCGTATTTTGCCCGTTGCGCAGGTGAACGTATTTCTCAGATCCCAGCGGCTCAACTACCCAGACCGACGCCTTGAAAGTGGCGCTGTGCATGCTCTCCGGTTGCTCGGACCGCGCCTCCAGAATGTGTTCCGGTCTCAAACCGAGGGTGACCTTTTTGCCTGCATGGGGAGCGAGAACCGCGGCTTTCGCACTCGTCACGGGAAGATTGAGCGTCTCGGATACCGCAGCCATCTCCGCACCCATTGCCACGAGCTCGCAGTCGACAAAATTCATCGGCGGAGAACCGATGAACCCGGCTACGAACCTGTTCACAGGAGCATCATAGAGTCTCTGAGGTGTGTCCACCTGTTGAATCCGTCCCCTGTTCATGACCACGAGACGATCGCCCATGGTCATGGCTTCCACCTGATCATGGGTGACGTAAATGGAAGTTGTTCTGATCTTCTGATGAAGATCCAGGAGTTCGGCCCGCATGGCGATCCTCAGCTTTGCATCGAGGTTGGACAGAGGCTCGTCAAAAAGAAAGACTTTCGGACACCGCACAATCGCCCTTCCCAATGCGACCCTCTGCCGCTGCCCGCCGGAGAGCTGGCGGGGTTTTCGATCCAGGAGTTCGCGTATGCCCAGGAGCTCGGAAGTGCTCTCTACGATGCGCCGTATCTCCTCCCGTCTCATCTTCCTCTGCCTCAGGGAAAATGCCATGTTGTCTGACACGTTCATGTGGGGGTAAAGGGCGTAGTTCTGGAAGACCATGGCAATATCCCTGTCTTTGGGATGCACATCGTTGATCAGTCTCCCCTCGATGTAAATCTCACCTGCGGTGATTTCCTCCAGCCCGGCAATGGAGCGCAGAACAGTGCTCTTGCCGCACCCCGAAGGACCCACCAGGATTAAGAATTCACCGTCCCGGATGTCGAGGTTGAAATCCTCTACAGCGACCACTCCGTCGAAGGTCTTGCCTACATGAATGAGTCTGACTTCCGCCATTCGTTTTTTCCCGCAATGAAAGAACCGGAACTCTCCGGTTAGCTCAAGTAGTGTAGGTGCTCTTTCTTCTCAATCCTTTCGATCACGTCTTCACCCGGGAGCGCTCTTTCCGCTCTCGGCAGGACTCCCGGATCACAATCTCCGTGGGCAATTCCACACGGCGGTCTTTCCTGGATTTTCCTTCGATCATCTCCACCAGAATCGAGACCGCTCTTTCACCCATCTCCCGGGCAGGGACCCTGACGGTTGTAAGAGGCGGATTGCAATAGGCTGCAAAATCGATGTCGTCGAAACCGGCGACGGAAATGTCGTCAGGGACTCTCAACCCCCTTTCCCTTGCAGCGGACATGGCGCCGAAAGCAAGCATGTCGCTGCCGGCAAAGACCGCGGTGGGCCGATCGCTCATGGAGAGCAGACGGGCCATCGACTCTTTCCCATCCTTGAGTGTCGGCATGGTTTCGATCACAAGTTCCGGGGCGAATGGCAGGCCGTTCTTCTGGAGCGCGGAGCGATAGCCCTCCAGACGTCTTCTGGCCCGCCCGATCCTGGAGTAAGGCCCCAGGATCAACCCGATGCGTCGGTGATTCAGACTCGCGAGATAATCGGTCATGGAGAACGCCGCCTGGAAATTGCTGAAGCCGACAAAGCTCAACCCCGAATTCTTGAGAACCTCCCATACGACCACGCACGGGATGCCGCTCTTGACCAGCTCCTTGATTACGTTCTCCCGTCCGATGCCGTAGCCTGTCAGAATAATTCCTGCAAGCCTGCGCTCCTGGAACTGCAGCAGCAGTTTGAGCTCCGCCTCTGCATCATACCCGGTGCTGCCGATGATAAGAGAGAAACCTTTTTCCTGTGCCTTTTCCTGGATTCCCTGAGTGGAATTGGCAAAAATGGCGCCTCGAGTCGTGGGAATGATCACTCCGATGACCGACGATCTCCTCCTGGAAAAATCTCCGGCCGTGGCGTTGTAGACATACCCTTCTTTTGCCATCAATCGACGCACCTGTTCCAGGGTACCCGGCTTCACCAGGTGCGGGGAGTGGATGGTCCTTGAGACGGTCGCAAGAGAAAGACCGGCCAGGGCGGCGATTTGCTGCATGGTTATTCTGGCCATGGCTAAAAAAGTTCCTTGAGAAAGTTGCCCTCTGCGTTCCGGGGAACGGGCCAGCCCAGGAGCCGAGCCAGTGTCGGAGCAAGATCCGTCACATTCATAGGAATCTGCCTGTGGATCCTGTTCACCCCGGCGCCTCCCAGTATAACCGCCGCATGCATTTCCGGGATGGCCGGCAACGCCAGGTGAACCCCGGTGAAATTCCGGTGCAGTTGCGCCGGTTCATATCCTTCGGGATTGGGAATGAGCCTTTCGGTCCCGTCACGGTACTTTACTGCTACAGGATAGACAAAGGGGTTTGCCATGTACTGTGGTCTCAAGGCAAACAGGACGTCCCCAATCCGGTCGAATCCCTGTTGCTGGAAGACACCGAGGGTGGCCGCCTCTTCCTTGCGAACGGCGATAGCCACCACCCGTTTTCCCGTGACCGGGTCCTTCATTGCCATGAGGGCGTCGATGATCTCCTCCTGCACTTTCGCGTAATCCTCTGGATCCACGATCCCCTGCGGATCCCTGCCTTTCAGATTGATGAAGATGTGGGCATGACAAGGTTCCAGTGGAAACGCCCTGGTGCGGGACCAGTCGATTTTCATCTGATTCGTCCCATAATCGAGATCGAAGCGGATCAGCCCGGCTTCGGCAAGATGGTGCTTCAGGTATGGATTCCATTCTATGGCCGAGAACCCATGGTCCGAAACCACGCAGACCAGTGTCTCGTCCAGGTTTACGGACTGGAGAATTCTGCCGATACGCTCGTCGACTTCGGAATACACCCTTCGGACAGCGCCGAGCAGCCTTGGTTCCTCCGCGGCATCAAAATAAGACGTGTCGGCGCAAATGCCCCCATAGAGGACATGCTGGACGTGGTCGATGGTTCCCACCCATGTGAAGGCCATGTCCCATTCAGTCCTGCCCAGGCCGAAGCGTGTGGCCTTGTCCCACCAATCGTTGTGCTGAGTCAGCTGGTCAAGATAGAAATCCAAGCCCACCCAGCCGTCCATGTACGCCCATGGGTCATCGACTTCCATGTATGGACCGGCGGCGCCTATGAGCTCGTCCGTAAGCTCCGCAGGCAGTGTCAGCGTCTCGGCGGTGTTGACCGCGCTTTGGTAAAGGCCGAAATCCTCGGGGCCGCCCAACCGGACAAGGTGAAAGTAAAAGCGGCCCCGCCTCTTCTCGCCTTTCGAATCGACGAACGACTCGGTGATCCAGTCCGAGCGCTGACCGAGTCTGAGATCCGCCACCGCCACCGCTGCATCCCTGGATGGAGAGACCATGACCCTGTCATATCCCCTGCCTTCCGAATCCATGATCAGCACATGGTAGCTCCTCCCTTTCGCATAGGTCGGCGGGACCTCTATCCCAATCTCCAGAAGCGCACCGGAATGGGCGGGCGCATTCTTCCACCCCGATGCCGGCTGCAGCCTGACCTGCACGGCCCGGCCGGAAACCTGATTACATCGCTCCTGTCTCGTGGAAAAGATGGACGAGGAGGCAATGTCCCAGAGCGGCATGTAAAAATACCGGAAAGGCGGATTGAGGGAGGCCGCCAGCTGAATGCCGTTCTCGATCTTCAAGGGAAAGGTTACGGGCCAGTTCATCAGGACGGTCCTCTTTCCCTCCCGAGCTCCTGCCTCCCACAGAGTCTCCGCCCTGAGCATGCGGCGATCGAAGGAAGTATACCATTTGTCGAGGGGCTCCCCGGGTTCGTGAACCATCAGACTAGGAATGCCTGCAGTCCCGGGCCCCGCCCCCGAGGTGATGGCGCCCCATGCCGCGGCGGTGAGAGGAGGAAAGGTTGTGATCATGCGGGAAAAAAATCCCTGCTCCATAAGCCGCCTGCAATTCGGCATGCTTCCCTCATCGGCAAAACGACGGATGAGGTCAGGCAACGCCGCATCCACACCGAGCATAAGCAGTTTTTTTGCTTTTGTTTTCATTGATCCTCCTACAATAGTTCTGCCACAAAGGCACTAAGTCACTAAGAATGACAGGGGGCATGGTGCCTGCAGATTCATTCTTTTTGATCCCGATCATCCTGTTATCCTGTCTAAGCACTCTCCTCAATTATCCTTTTGTTGCGCCCAGGGTCATGCCCTTGACGATGTGCCGCTGTGCGATCAAAGCGACGACGATGACCGGCGCCATGATCATTACCCCCGTGGCCGTAAAAGGTCCCCACCTGCTCTCTTCCGCAGCCAGAAAGCCGAATATGGCCACCGGGGCGGTCTTCGTGTTGGATCCGGTGAGAACGACCGCATAGAGGAATTCGTTCCATGATTCTATGAAGGCAAATATTGCGGTTACCCCGATTCCTCCCCATGCATTCGGAAGAACCACCTTCAGAAAGGTGTTGAACGGCGAAACCCCATCGAGCATAGCCGCCTCTTCAAGGGAAGAGGGCAGGTCCTGGAAATAAGTCACCATGAGCCAGATGCTGAACGGTACCGTGAGAGTCATGTGTACAGCGATCAAGCCCGTGTAGGTATCCAGCATTCGCATCCGGTTCAGCAGAAGAAAGCAGGGAATGATGAGCCCGATGGGAGGCGCCATCTGTGCAATCAAAGTAAAAAAGGAAAGCCTGTCTCGAAATGGAAACCGGATTCGAGAGAACGCATACCCGGCAGGCACTGCGATCAGCAGCGTGACCATGGTGGCCCCGGATGCCACCAGAAAGCTGTTCACGATTCCTGGAAGAATGTCATTGCCTGTGAGGGCATCGGCATAATGAGTCAGCGTCGGCGTGAACAAGATCGTGGGGGGGATCGTGAATATCTCTGTCCTGTGCTTCATGGAAGTGAGAATTACCCAGATGACCGGAAAGGCCCAGACGAGGATCATGAGCATGAAAAGCCCGTATACCAGGATAGTTCGAACAATCCTGAATGCTCCCGATATCCCCTCGTGCTTCACCGTTCAAGACTCCTGTTTGAGGATTTTTCCAAAGCCCGTCACATCCTGGACTGCCTTAGTCGAAAGAATATCATCGAAATCCCGACAGTGATGATCAGGAGAACCGTTCCCAGAGCCGCGCCGTAACCGAGATTCAGGGAATTGAAGGACTCGCGATAAGTATAGAGGTTCAAAATCTCGGTCGCGGTACCCGGGCCCCCGCCGGTTGCCGAGAAAATGGCTGCAAAGGCACGGAGGGCTATCATGGTTCGAAAGATGATGACGATCACCACTGCCGGCCTGATCATCGGAAGGATGATGTGCCTGAACCTCTGCCATCCATTTCTTGCGTCCATGAGCCCGGCCTCCAGCGGTTCGGGAGGCAGCGCGGTCAAGCTCGCCAGGAATACCAGAAACGCAAAAGGGGTCCACTGCCATGTGTGAATGACGATCACGGAGACCAGCGCCCACGTAGGATCCACCAGCCATGGCTTCGATCCGATGCCCAGGAGGACGAAGAGATAGTCCAGGATACCGTACTCCGGGGTCATGATCATGGTGCGGAAGGCGAGCCCCACGACCACCGGCGCAAGGATCATGGGCAGAAGCACGCTCACACGCAGAAAGCCTTCACCTCGAAAACCCTTGAAAAAGGCCATGGCAAGAGCGAGACCGATGGTAACCTGAAGAAAAACGGTGGATGCGGTATACACGACTGTCACGCGCATGGCGTGCCAGAACCGGGAATCCCCCATCATCTGCATGTAATTTTTCAAACCAACCCAACGGTTCCCTGACGGGAAGGTCAGATCGATCGTATAGGTGCTCATGACCACAAGGATCAGCAAAGGCAATGCAGCCACTGCCGCGAGAAACAAGAGGCTCGGCGCTGTCATAATCAGCCCGAACCGTTCCTGTTTCCTGATGTACGACGGCCTTATCCTGATTTTCCTCTTGAACATGTCCATACTGAAGCTCCCTGCAGCAAACTGCAGGGAAAATGGGCACCACCCCGAAGGGGTGGGACTCCAAACGAAGTGCGGAGAATGCGCTCGCTGTTTCGGTTCAAAGGGTCGAGAGCCGCCCCTGAGGGCGGCCCCGACAGCATGCTTACCTCTTCATGAGCTGAGCGATCTTGGCGTTCGCCTCGTCCAGTGCCTGCTTCGGCGTGCTCTGCTTCACCAGGGCGGATTGAATAGCCACAGCCATGAGCTCCCCGATCTTCGGCCATTCAGGAACCAGAGGTCGCCAGTTCGCATCCGTATCCTCCTTCATGGAGGAGAGGACCACATCCGCGTACTCGGGTGTAAACCCGATCACCTTCCGGTATTCCGGATCGCTCCAGATCGAGATCCGGTTGACCCCGGTGCGCACTACCGAATTCGGCCCTTCCTTGATGATGGCGGAGGTAAACTGGGTGGGCCGCGAGGTGAGCCACTCGATGTAAAGCCACGTGGCGATCTTCTTCTTCTTGCTGAGAGCCGCATTGATAGGCAGCGCCCAGTTCCAGATACTCGTGACTCTGCGACCGGAGGGACCCTTGGGCCAGCGCTGATAGCCGATTTTGCCGGCGACCTTGGACTTGGCCGGGTTTTCTATGATGGAGGCCGTCGAGTTGGCGTCGATGTACTGGACCACGTTTCCACCGGCAAAGGCCTCCATGATTTCCGGCCAGTTCCAGTTCTCGACGCCGGGGGGAGCATAGTTCTGGAGAAGATCGCAGTAGAACTCCAGCGATTTGACCCCCGCTTCGCTGTTTACCTGGGGCTTGCCGCTGCCGTCAAACCATTTTCCTCCCCAGGCGAGGAACAGGGAGGGCCAGATGTAGACGTTCTGACCTGCGCCGCGGAAACCCCTGAGCGCGGCCCCTGCGATCTTACCGTCCATTTTGTGCGCCTTCTTTGCCGCGTCTCTGAATTCCTCCAGTGTCTGCGGCGGTTTCAATCCTAATTGTTCATAGATGTCTTTGCGGTAGATGTGGATGGTAGCTTCCCCCTCGGAAGGCATGCCGTAGAGCTTCCCCTTTACGGAATTGGCCGCGCGCCACAACGGGATGACATCCTCCAGGTTGTACCATGCCTTGTCCGTCAGCTTGGGGTCATTCAGAAAATCGTCCATTGGATCGACCCACTTGTTTGCTTCATACAGGGAGAGGAACATGGGGTCTGACGTATGGGTTGCATAGTTGCCGGTCTTTGCCCCGAGGTCCAGCATCGCTTTCTCCCTCATTTCACGGGGCGGGATGACTTCGAAGTCCACCTTGATTCCCGAAAGCTCCGTGAACTGAGGCGTCACGGCCCTGAACTTGTTGAAATAGTGGGCCGGGGTGACCAGCACCTTGATCTGCTCGCCTTCGACCTGGCGCCAGTTGATCTTAGCCTTCAGGTACTCCGCATGCTTTTCCTGCGCCCATGCATGCTTCAGAAGACCCGGCACGGCGCTCTGGGCCAGCAGAATTCCTCCCGCGCCTTTTGCCGAAACACCCAAGAATTGCCTTCGCGTAAATTTTCTCATAAACAACCCCCTTTCTTTGAATGAAGAACAGTCGTTTACAAACCCTTCCCTTTCGACCCGTGATGGTCTGGTCCGGTTTCGAAATCCTAACGAAACGGCTTCTTTAGAATGCGTGAGTCTCTGACGGGCTGCACTGCTCGGGATTGGTTCACATCGTTTGGGACGGATGGTTTCCCGGGCGTCCAGGTAAGGCAGGAGCAACGTGTTGGAAGAAAGGATGAACATGATCCCCTCTTATGAAAGCGCTTTCATTTTTTTCGCACGGTTCTATTTTTATGTCAATAGAAAAATCGGATCTTGGACCGTTAGGGTTTTATGGGGACAGGTCAGGCTGGCTTCGGAGGGTTGGTTCTACAATTTCCTGCGCTGGAGGCCAGGGTATTCTATACCGTTGTTCGCTCTCATTATCAATCGGCGAATTTGTGGACAATACACGAAAGACCGTATTTACTCCCGAAACATCAGTGGGAAGATTTTAGGATGTGTTGTTTCACGCAAACTTGATGCACCGAAAGCATCCATTCTAGGAGAGAAATTCATGATTAACGAACAAAAGCAATTCCTCGGCGGAAAGTCCTTGCCGCGTCAGAAGTTGAGCATGCGACTGTTTTCCGCGTTATTCATGCTGGTTTTTTTGTCCGGGTGCGCCGGAATTTCCCTGCCGCTCCCGGGAGGATCTCGTGAGTCCGGTGGCAGCACTCCACCCACGGTAAAGGTCGACCCGAGTCAGGCAGAACGGATTCAGAGGGTAATGGTCCCGTTGCTCAAGGGCATGAACAAGCCGCTTCAACCCAGCGAGGTCCGCATAGGGATCATAGAGAGTGACGATATCAATGCCGCCAACGCAGGGGGAGGCGAGTTCTACATCACGACCGGTCTTTTGAAACGTGCCGACGAGACCCAGCTGCGCGGCGTATTGGCTCATGAGATCGCTCACGACGATCTCGGACATGTCGCAAAAACCCAGGCGCTGGGCACCGGGCTCCAGATCGGAACAATTATCCTGGATCAAATCCTCCCCGGTTCCGGCAACATCACGCCTATGATAGCGGACCTGGGGGTCATGCGCCCCTTCAGCCGCAGTGAAGAATATGCGGCGGATGAGCACGGTGCGGAAATCCTCCGGCGTGCCGGTTACAACGGGCAAAAGATCATGGCCGATACCCTCACCTGGATGCTGAAGTCCGCAGGCTCGAGCGGCGGCTTTTTTGCCACGCATCCCGGTACGGAAGATCGGATAGAACGGATCCGCGGCATGTCCTAGTGGATGGGTTCCGCATGAGCTCAGATGGGAGTTGACCTTCTTTCGAGGCTTCGATATGTACTGATGCCGTATGGGCAATCGAATTCGGAGGCATGCGGATCCTTTCCAGTGCAGAGTTGCCGTCGGCGTCGCCGATTGGCTGGCGTCCTATTGCGCAGCGGGTCAGGGAGACATATGGCTTGACCTCGGGTGCGGCAAAGGAGAACTGCTGGCAGGTCTCGCAGAGAACCACCCCGAGATCTTTTTCATAGGAATAGACGTCCGCCGGAAAATCGCAGAGACGTTCTTTCCGAGGTATCGATACCTTCCTAACCTTGTTCTGCTTCATGGGAACGTGAATCTCTCCATTCCTTCGATGATGGGGCAGATGAACGTCCGCAGGGTCCTTATCCATTTTCCGGATCCCTGCGACCACAAGCCTCGATATAAAAAAAGACAGATGGTCAACGAACGACTCGTGGAAGGGATCCGCAGCATCCTGGCTCCTGACGGGGTTGTCTCCGTCAAGACAGACCGCAGGGAGCTTTTTCATGAAATGAACACTCTGTTCCTGTCTCACCTCAAACCGATAAACCCGGCGACGGCTGCACCTCTCGCCAACCCTGTCGCAAGCGAGTGGGAGGCCGAATGCAGGAAGAAATCCGTTTCTGTCTTCTCTATGGAATATGGGTTGGGATATACTTGTCCCGACGACTACCTGTGCCGGCTCGTCAAGCAGGGTGCGGAAAGTGAAAAGGCTTCGACTTGAAATTGAATGTCAGGAGGTTACCCCATGAAGCATCTGATGAGTCTTGTAATTCTGGTTTGCCTTTCAATTTCGTCTTTTGCGCTGGCTCAGGTGGAGATCGGAAAACTCCCCCCCCGGGTCGAACTGACGGGTGACACGGGCGGGCGCCTCGACGGAAAGCCCTGGAGCAGCGAAGAAATGAAAGGCAAGGTCCACGTCCTCTTCTACGTGGATCCCGATGAAAAGGACCTGAACAACGATGCCAGCGAGGCCCTGGCCAAGGAGAAGTTTCCGGCGGAAAAATACGCGTCCGTGGGAATCATCAATATGGCGGCAACGTGGCTCCCCAATTTTGTGATCTCCTCCTCCCTGGAGGAAAAACAGAAACGCTATCCCAGTACCATTTACGTGCGCGATCTCAAGAAGGCGCTGGTCCGCGCCTGGAAGATCGCCGACGACACCAGCGATCTCCTCGCCTTCGATAAGGAAGGCAGTCTGATCTTCCGCAAGGACGGGAAACTGAGTGCGGCAGAGATCGAGCAGCTTGTCAAAGTGATCAAAGAACATCTTTAGCAGGATGCTCATGTTGAGCAACATGCTGGTGTCGCATCTCCCAAGTAAGAAATCCGGGCATAGAGGACCCGGCTTTGGCCTAAGCCCGGGCATGATTTACTGAATTGCCGTTGGCCAAATTCGAAATCCGAATATCGAAATCCGAAACAAATTCGAATACCAAATGTTCCAAAAAGACAAACCATAAACCCCGTGCCAAATACACTGAATTGTAGGGAATTTTCCTTGACAGGACGAGAACCGGCTGGCATTCTGAAAACCGACCAGTCGGTTTATGACTATCAGGAAGGAAGCACGTGAAACCCAAGGGTATGGCTTTGGACAAGCGGGTCTTCGACGTGACGGAAGCGGCGGCGGAGCTCTTCAGCACGCGGGGATTCCTGGAAACGAGCATGGAGGAAATCGCCCGGGCCGCAAACCTGAGCAAGGGGGGGATGTACCACTACTTCAAGAGCAAGACGGAAATCCTTTATGCGATCCTTTCCGACTTCATGGATCAGGTGCTTGGAGATATCGACGTCCTGCTCGCAGACACGGGAAGCCCCGAGGGCAAACTCTCGTTCCTTATCCGGCGGCACGTGGAGACTTACGCTCAGCACATGCATGCGGCCCGCGTGCTGCTGAAGGAGGCACACAACCTTCCTCAAAAGTACCTGAAGAAGATCCACGAGAAGGAAAGGCGTTACCTCAGTGCGGTGGAGGGAATCATCAGCGAACTTCTCGGGCCGAAGACGGGCAGGGATGTGCTCACGGCGGTCACATTTTCCCTGCTGGGCATGTGCAACTGGATCTACTCCTGGTACGACCCGGCGGGGCGGGTCGACCCGGAGAGGTTGTCGGAGATCATCATGGCCATCTTCACAAAGGGAGTTGGCGGCGTCAGCACGAACTCGATTGGCCGTGCGGCGCGCCCGTGCAATGTTTTCGTGTAAAAGAACGCCGCCAGAATCGAAAGCAGCGGATCTCACGAACAGCTGCACGAACCGCTCACACTATTCCCCGCTCTTTTCACGTTGGAAACGATAAAATGGACAATAGATTCCGGGGTACTTTGAGGGGGAAAAACCTCGGATATGCCCTTTTTCTTCAGTTCCTGCATCTGATGTCTCGGGATGGTCCCTCCGCAGATGACACAGACATCCTCCATGTTGTTTCTCTTCAGCAACTCCAGCAGCTCATCGATCTGGCCGTAGTTGGAGGCGTGGCTGCTTATCCCGATCACATCCACATCCTCCTGGATGGCCGCCCGCACAATCATTTCCGGTGTCTGATAGATCCCCAGGTAGACCACTTCCATTCCGGCATCCATGAGAATCCTGCATACGATCTCAGCCCCCGTACTGTGCCCGTCGAGGCCGATTACGGATATAAGAACCTTAATAGCCTGACTTTTGCCCATATTCCACACCTCACCCTCACCGCGCCCCCGGGTTGTGCTCTTCCCGAGGAGTGCGATGTGTTTTGTCAGTCCAAATTGAAAGGACAATCGATCGTCTCCAGGGGATCATAATTCAGGCCGCGCGCCTTCCGAATAACCCCGATCATTTCACCTGCCGTGGCATAAGCCTTTACCGCCTCGATGATCGACGGCATGAGGTTATGTCGGTCCTCCTTTTTGGCATCCAAATAAAGCTGGGTAATAGTCTTCTGCAGTAAAGGCATGTTCCTTGTTTTCTTCCACTCCTCCATGCGGGCTGCAATCTCTTCCGAATCCTCGGACTTCAACTCCTGTATGGGGATCTGGAAGTCTTCTTCAGGGGGGATAACCAGCTCGTTGACTCCAACAATCAATCGATCTCCTCTTTCCACCTCTCTCTGCTTTTCCTGGGCCGAGTCCTTCAACATTTTCTGGATGAACCCCTTCTGCACCGATGCGATCATCCCGCCAAGATCTTCGATCTTGCGCCAGATCTTGTAGGCTTCTTCCTCCACCTTATCGGTGAGATATTCCACGAAGTAGGAACCGCCGAGCGGATCCACCACGTCCGCGACCCCGGTCTCATCCGCCACGATGTGTTGCGTGTTGAGAGACATTCTCGCCGCCAGCGGCGAGGGTTCTGCATGGGCATTATCCAAACACGCATTGTCTATGGCCGTGCAACCGGCGATGGCTCCGGCCAGGGTCTGAATGGCGCATCGTGCGATATTGTTGAGAGGCTGCTGGTAGGTCATGGTGCGCCCCGATGTGTGAACCGCTATGAGAAGCTGACACGACTTCTCCTTCCTGGCCTTGAACGTCTCTTTGGCCATCTTCGCCCACATCCTTCGAAGAGCCCTGATCTTGGCGATCTCTTCGAAAAAGCGCGACCCGACGCTCACCAGTTCATAGGGCAGGAATGCGACGTCGTCGAAATCGAGTCCCCGCTCATCGACCAGCAGTTTGCAAAGCTCTTTGAGCATCGCCATCTCCACGGCAAGCGCCTGTGCATTGTTGCCGCCCGACTCCTGAAAGTGCTGGCTGAGGATGCCCGATCGCATTCGTATTTTATTGCGGACAATGAACTCGGAAGAGTCCAGCCAGAGCTTGAGATTCAGATCCAGAGGCTGGGCATCGGTCTGACCGAAGAGGTTGCAGAAGGGGTATTCGGTGACGCTGCCGTGCACCTCGCTCAGATTCACCCCCCGCTTTTCGGCAAGGGCGACGACATAGGCCAACCGTATGGAAGACATCGCACATGACCCTAGAAGGGTTATGGATTGCCCGGTCAGGGGAATGCCGTCCATGAGCTCCTCGAATTCGAGCAGTGAAGCACCCGGCCATCCCAGCACACCCGCCTCTTTCCTGCCGATCGGATGGTCCGGATCTATGGGCATTGCATTGGTCCTGTCGCAAATGACCAGCATTCCCCCTCTTTGCCCCATCTCCCGGTATTTCTTGAGCACCTCATTGGTTCGCCTGGAGGACCCGAGCCCGGCGGTCATCCTCTGCGTCCACACTCGACTCCGATACCCATCCGGGTGATACCCCCGGGAATAGGGATAGGCGCCCGGATCACCGAGATCCCGCTCGTAATTGAGGTCTTTCACATCTTTCGGCGTGTATACAGACTTGATGGGATGCCCGTAATCCGTCTCCCGTTTCATATTTTCTCTCCCGCTGTAGAAAATTTCCTCTTGTGGAATAATAAACCGACTAGTCGGTTTATTTATAAGGAATATGCCTTTCCCTGTCAAGAAAATTTCCGGCTGTGCCCTTCCCTGGTGCCGTATCCACATGCGAATCGACCGCTCTGCGTCGTGATTCGCACGGGCGGCGAGACTCTTTCTCCCGCTCCAAGTGTACGATTTTCCGCTCAGTTCAAAATAACAGGTGTTGCGATGCAATTGCGTCACGAAATACCGGTTCAGCCGGCCGTCGAACTCGCTTGACACAACAGTCGAGGATAGGATAATCAAGCTGAGAAAAGGAGCGGTTTTAGCGTTCAGCCGGCTGCGCTTAATCCAGTCGGAGGAGATCCGATGAACCTCGAACACGAACTCGTCCGTTTCGTCTGTCACACCGCCTATGACGATCCGGCACCGCAAGTAAGGACCGTCATCAAGAACCAGCTCCTGACGGTCCTCGGCACTGCCATAGCCGGGTCCACACAGGCCGGCTGCCAAACCTTGCTCGATTTTTACCTCTCGCAGGGCGGGAAGGCGGAAGCCACCATCCTCATCCATGGCGGCCGCATACCTGCCCAGGCCGCAGCCCTCGTGAACGGCGTGATGGCACGGGCGCTCGATTTCGACGACGCCCTTGCGCCCGGCGTGCACATCGGCGCTTCGACTGTCCCTGCGGCGCTGGCGGCCGCAGAACTCCGGGGAGGCATGAACGGCCGCGAGTTTCTCACCGCCCTGCTCGTGGGCGCCGAGGTCGGGGTCCGCCTCAATCTCACGGAAACCGCGTATAACGGCCTCGATCCCACCGGTGTTTGCACGGTGTTCGCAGCCACCGCCGCCGCCTCACGGGTGCTCGGCCTCAACATGGAGGAGACTTGGAACGCTCTTGCCTTGGCGTTCAACCGCGCCGGCGGAAGCTTCCAAAGCAATGTCGACGGCTCACTGGCCGTCCGGGTGATTCAGGGGTGGGTGGCCGAATCGGGCGTGATCTGTGCGAGATTGGCACGGCAGGGAATCACGGGTCCGAAAAACTTCCTGGGGGGCGTCTACGGTTACTACAACGTATACGGCAAAGGTCTTGTCGATCCAGGCAATGCGCTTGCGGATATGGGCAGTCGTTTTGATTGCGAAAAAATCCTCTTCAAAAAGTACCCGAGCTGCGGACTTACGCTGGGGAGCACGGAGCTCATCCTGGCCCTGATGCACGAAGCGCACGGGATAACCCTCTCAGCGGACAACATTGAGAAAGTAGAGATCAAGGTGCCCCCTTACACCTACAAACTCGTTGGCCACCCCTTCGAGATAGGCGCCACCCCAAGGGTTAACGCCCAGTTCAGCATTCGATATTGCGTGGCAAATGCGCTCCTGCGGGGCAGTTCCAAGCTTTCCCACTTTGACGAGCAGGCGATTCGTGATCCCCGGCTGCTGGAGCTCACGCGGCGGGTGGACGTGGTGGTGGATCAGGCCATGGAACCTCGGGGCCACACTCCCGTCGACATGACCGTACGGACAAAGGACGGGAAAAGTTTCTTTCGCCGGATCGATATTGCTCCCGGCTTTCCCGGTAACCCTCTCACCGCCGAGGAGCAACAGGCCCGTTTTCACGACTGCATCGCCTATGCCGATAAATCGATTGACAAGGAGAAAGTGGAGAAAATCGTCGAGAGCGCGACCCACATCGAGGACCTGAGCGATGTACGCGCATTGATTCCACTCCTTGTCCCATAACTGGAACTCTCTACAAGGGAGGTCCCATGAACCTGATCGATGTGGTTGCCAAGTTCGCGCGCATAAGTCCCGGAGCCACGGCATTTGTAGAAGTTCGCCCGCTGTCGGGTCTCCGGCAAGAGATCACCTGGGAGGAGTTCCACAACAGGACCAGCAGGATTGCCAACCGTCTTCTGCAGCAAAACATCCATAAGCATGACAAGGTCTTTCTCCTCGGCAGAAATTCGATCAGATGGCTCGAGACCTACTTTGCCATCCTGAAGACTGGCGGTTGGGCGGTCCCCCTCAACTTCCGGTTCACCGACGAAGACCTGCTTTATTGCAGTCGTGTTGCGGAGCCCTCGGCGTTTGTCTTTGACAAAGAGTACGGGCAAAGGGTAACCGGCCTTCGAAAGGAACTGAACACGGTTTCCCATTACTGCGTGATCGGGCCCGACCGGGACGATGAATTCGTCACCCTGGAGGATCTCGTCAGAAACGGCTCACCGGAGCCGGTGCCTGTTGCCATATCGGACGAGGACGAATGCGCCCTCTACTTCACTTCAGGAACCACAGGGATGCCGAAGCCGGTGCTTCTCCGGCAGAAGAGTCTCATGTGTGTTGCCGCAACCGAGGCATCCAATCACCACTTTAACTCCTCCGACCGGTTCCTGATGATGCCCCCCATGTACCACCTTGCTATCGGCCACCTGCTGGCGGTGATGCTGGCAGGGGGTTGCTCCGTTCTCCTGACCGAACAGATCTCTCCCCGCCATATCGTAGAGACCGTAGCCCGCGAGCGGCTCACAGCGGTTTTCTTGCTCGTCCCTTGGGCCGTGGACCTTCTCAATGCACTGGACAGGAAGGAAATCAGAATCGAAGAGCACGATCTCAGCTGCTGGCGCCGCACCTTCATGGGCGCTCAAGCGATACCGCCGGTTCTGGTCCACCGGATAAAGAATTATTTTCCTCACATGGAATATGACACGGTGTACGGACTCAGCGAGTCCTCCGGACCCGGAATCGTTCATCTGGGCAGTGAAAACGAGAGAAAGGTCGGCGCCATCGGCAAGCCGAACCTCTTTTGGGACGCGAGGATCCTTGGAGAGAATGGAGAAGAGGTTACCCGAGGCGAAGTGGGCGAGATCATCGTCAAGGGCGACGGGGTCATGAAGGAATATTACAGAAACCCTGAACTCACAAAAACGGTCATCCGCAACGGATGGCTTTATACCGGCGATCTGGGGAGGATGGATGAGGAGGGGTTCATTACCCTGGTGGACAGGAAAAAGGATCTCATCATCAGCGGCGGGGAAAATATCTATCCTGTGGAGTTGGAGGCGGTCATTCTGAAGCACCCCAAGATCCACGACGTGGCGGTGATAGGTGCCCCCGACGACCGCCTTGGGGAGATCACCGTGGCCGTGATACAGCCGAAAAAAGGCGAAACGCTGACTGAAGAGGAGATCATTCCCTTTTTCGAGCTGCAGTTGCCGCGTTACAAGCGGCCGCGGCGTGTTATTTTCGGTGAAGTGCCGAGAAGCCCGACCGGGAAGATTGAAAAACCGAAGCTTCGGGCGAAGTACGCCGGGAAAAAGTAAAGCAGTACGCAGTAAGCAGTCCCGGGAACAGAACACCCAGAGGATAAGCCGTCGAAAGACCGAGCCGGTCAAGAGAGGAAAAGTGACGAATCTCAAGTCCCATGCCCTTTGTTGCGACGTACTGGTGATCGGGGGAGGAGGCGCCGCCATCAGGGCGGCCATAGCCTGCCGCGAGAAGGGCGCAGAGACACTGGTGGTTTCCAAAACCAGAGTAGGGTTCGGGAACAACACCTATCTTTCCAAGGCCTCCTGGACCATGCCCGGCCTGGGACACCCGGAAGACAGCCACCGTGTGCATGTGAAGGATACCCTGGTCGCGGGCTGCTTTGTGAACGACCGCAGAATGGTGGAACGGGTGGCTCGCGGGTCATCGAGTCTGGTTCCCTTTTTTGAAAGGTGCGGAGTGGAGTTTGCGGCAAAGGACGGCCGCATGATCGTCGACTCGGCTCCCGGGCACACGTACCCTCGCCATGTCCGGGGAAAAAATCGTACAGGGAGCGACCTGATGCTGCCCTTGAAAGCGTACGCTGAGCGCATCGGAGTCCGGTTCCTGGACAAGGTTTTCGTCACCGGGCTCATTCCGCAAGGGGATCGCGTTGCGGCGGCCGCAGGCATATCGCGGGAAGGCATGTTTTACCAAATCGGGTTTCGATGTGCCATTGTGGCAACCGGAGGGTATGGCCGAATTTACCTTCGCACCAACAATGCACCAGGAATCCACGGAGACGGACAGGCGATCGCCTTCGAACTGGGATTGCCGTTAAAGGATATGGAGTTCGTCCAGTTCTATCCCACCGCATCGGGGAAAGGCGGCGCCAGGCTTCTTCTCTACGAGGTGCTGATCTGCCGAGCCGGTGCAAGGCTGAAAAATAGTGCAGAGGAAGACATCCTGACGAAACACGGTCTGGATGACCCTGCGGCTCTGACCAGGGATCGGTTGTCGGGAACCATCATGGAAGAGGTCGAGATGGGGCTCGGAGTCGAAGGGGGCGTCGTCATGGACCTTCGTTCCATCCCGGAAGAAAGGTCGGCGACCGTCTCACCGCTTCTCCCTGCCGGGTGGTCCGCCGTAAAGGAATTCGTGGTCGCTCCCACAGCCCACTTCTGCATGGGAGGTGTCGTCGTCGATTCGGAGGCTGAGTCCGCGATGCCGGGACTGTTTTTTGCCGGCGAGGTTTGCGCCGGAGTCCACGGTGCAAATCGGTTGGCAGGAAACGCCCTTCTGGAAATCTTCGTCATGGGCGAGGTGGCCGGTGTCAACGCGGGAATGAGGGCCAAGGAAATACCGCCGTTGAAGGTTCCCGAGAAGGAGGTCCGGTTGGAAAAGGGTCGGCTGGAGTCCATGTTTTCGGAAACCGGAGAGGATGCAGGAGCGCTCCGCCGTTCTCTTCAGGCGGTGATGTGGAAAAAGGGGGGAGTTATCAGAAACGGTGACGGGCTCCGTGAGGGCTTGGCTCAAATTGAAGAACTGAAGACCTTGAGCAGGAAATGCAAGGCCGAGGACCCGGTTCAGCTCATGACGCGGCTTGAGCTCGAGAACATGTTGCTTGTCTCTGAGATGGTGTGCAGGGCGGCGCTCTGCAGAGACGAGAGCAGGGGCGCCCATCAACGAAGCGACTGCCCCCGGGAGAGAAACCCCGAGTGGCTGAAGAACATCCTCATCCGTAAGGGGCAAGGACAGAAAATGCTTATGGAGGCGGTCTCCACTCCGCAATGACTCACAGGCAATACAGCCTGTGCTCCACCCAAGAAAGGGGCTTGAATTCACGATGAAAGCGTCCTTCTTCGAAAAACTCGTTACGGGTTTCAGTTCCTGGTTCAACAGGGTGGCGTCAGCCGCGCTCGTGGTGATGATGCTCCTGAGCTGCGCCGATATCTTCATGAGGTATTTGTTCAGCAAACCGATCACCGGAACTTATGACGTTGTCAGCCTTATGGGGGCCGTCCTGGCTTCATTTGCCATGCCCTACACCATGCTGCAAAAAGGGCATGTGGCCGTTGAGATCCTGGTACAGGCCCTCTCCAGAGGCAAGCAGCTGGTCATCGAAACCTTTACCCACCTGCTCGGCATATCTCTTTTCATCGTGCTGGTCTGGCAGGCTGTTCTTCTCGCCAGGGATATGAAAGCGGCCGGCGAGGTCACGCCGACTCTGCTTGTCCCGTTCTATCCCATCGTCTACTGCATGGCTCTCTGCTTCCTCGCTCTCTCCCTTGCGATTCTGGTCAATCTCCTACACATCTGGACGAAAAGGGCAAATTCATGAACCCCATTCAAATCGGCATTGTCGGCGTTGTGCTCCTGATTCTCCTCCTGTTCACGAGATTTCCGGTGGCTTTCTGCATGGCCCTCGTGGGCGTTCTTGGTTTCGGTTATCTGGTTTCGCCCGGGGCGGCGCTGAATATCATTATCAAGGATTTCTATACGGTTTTCAGTTCCTACGACCTGACGGTCGTTCCCCTGTTCGTCTTCATGGGACAGATCCTCTTCTATTCCGGAATCAGCCGCAAGCTTTACGATGCCGGCTTGGCCTGGCTCGGACATTTCAAGGGCGGCCTTGCCATGGCAACTGTCGGCGCCTGTGCCTGCTTTTCCGCCATCTGCGGCTCCACGAACGCAACGGCTGCAACCATGGCCTCCGTCGCCCTTCCGGAAATGAAGAGGCTCAAGTACCGTGACGAACTGGCAACGGGGACGGTTGCGGCAGGGGGGAGTCTGGGCATACTTATACCGCCCAGTACGATCTTCATTGTCTACGGTATCATGACCGAGCAATCCATAGGAAAGCTCTTTATGGCAGGGATCCTTCCCGGGGTACTTCTTTCCGTTCTCTTCATCCTGGCCATCTATATCTGGGTTTCGGTAAAACCCGAAATAGCGCCGGTCGCAGAAAAGCAGAGTCTGAAAGAGAGATTCAGGTCTCTTAAAGGTCTCATCGAAGTATTCGTTCTTTTCATTCTAGTGATGGGCGGGCTCTTTATCGGTATATTCACCCCAACCGAAGCGGGCGCCGTAGGGGCCTTGGGAGGACTGGTCATTCCCCTTGTGAGTGGAAACCTTTCGTGGAGAGGTTTTCTGGATGCCCTCTATTCCTCGACACGAACCACCAGCATGATTCTCATGATCGTCGCAGGCGCAACGGTTTTCGGCCATTTCCTGGCGGTATCGACCATTCCCAGCACCCTGTCGGGCTGGGTTGTAGGCCTCCCTCTCCCCACCTGGGCCATCATGCTCGTGGTCATGTTCTTTTTTCTCATCGGGGGGTGTTTCATGGATGCCCTGGGAATGATTCTGTTGACCATTCCCATATTTTACCCGGTGGCCATAGCAATCGGGTATGATCCAATATGGTTCGGAGTGGTGATCGTCCTCGTGACCGAACTGGGCGTGATTACACCGCCGGTCGGAATCAATGTGTATGTGGTAAGCGGGATTGCCAGAGATGTACCGCTTCAGGTCATCTTCAAGGGTGCCTTGCCGTTTGTATTCGCCCTGACAGCGTATCTGGTGATCATGCTCCTCTTTCCCCAGATCGCTCTGTATCTTCCGAGCTTTGTGGCTTATTGATATCATAGGGAGTACAACCACAACTACTAACCTAAAGGAGGCCTCAAAATGAGAAAAGCGTTTTTTACTCTGGCGAGTCTGGCGTTTTTGGGAACAATCTTTCTCTCCGGCATGGTCTGCGTTCAAACGACCGACGCGGCGACCTACAACTTCACCTACAGCACCTTCTTCCCTCCCACCCACATCCAGACAAAGGTCCCCCAAGCCTGGGCAAAGGAGATAGAGGATCTCTCCAAAGGCCAGATCAAAATCCAGATATTCACCGGGGGATCCTTGACACCGGCCCCGCAGATCTATGATGGTGTCGTGAAGGGCATCTCCGATTTCGGTTTGTCCGTTCTCGCGTATTCTCCCGGGCGTTTCCCCGTCCTTTCGGCGGTGGACAATCCCTTCGGCTACAACAATGCCTTCGTTGCAACGAGAGTGATCAATGAGCTCAACCGGAAATTCAAGCCCAAGGAGATCAGCGACGTTCATGTCTGCTATCTCTTCGCTCACGGCCCCGGCCTGCTCCATACGGTGAGCAAACCGGTCAAGAAACTGGAGGAAGTGCAGGGATTGAAGATTCGATCGACCGGGACGAGCCAGCTGATCGTCAGGGCATTCGGCGCCGCCCCTGTGGCCATGTCCCAGGGTGAGACCTACGATGCCCTCAAGAAAAACATCGTGGACGGAACCCTGGTCCCCATAGAGGCTTTGGAGGGTTTCAAACAGGGAGAGGTCCTCAAATATACCACGCTGAACTATGCCTCTTCCTATTCCCAGGGATTCTTCGTCGCCATGAACCTCAAGAAATGGGCGAGCCTCCCGCCGGACCTCCAGAAAATCATCACCGATGTGAGCAAGAAATATGAAGACATCACGGCCAAGGCCTGGGGAGACAGTGACCAGTCGGGAGTCAAGTTCTGCGAGAAGCTGGGTCACGAGTTCATCAAGCTTTCCGACGAGGAACAGGGTAAATTCAGAGCAGCGGTGAAACCGGTCTTTGACGAGTATATCAAGCAGGTAAAAGAGAAAGGCATTGACGGGGATGCCGTGTTCAAGGCGACCCAGGAGATGGTCGAACAATACAGCAAGGAATATAAATAGCAGGAGCCCCAAGCGGGACCGGCAAGTCGATCTGCAATGAGGTGCCAATGAACATAGAAAAGGCATTGAAGGGGAAGTGGATTCTCGTCGTTGATGACGAAGAAGATATCCTCCAACTGGTTTACGAGCTTCTGGAGATGTGCAAGATCGACACAGCCTCGAGCTATGAGGAGGCCAAGGAGCTCCTTGAGAAGAACCAGTATCATCTGGCGATTCTCGACATTATGGGTGTTCGGGGGTATGACTTGCTGGAGATCGCGTCCAAACGGGACATCCCTGCGCTGATGCTCACAGCCCATGCACTCACCAAGGAGGATTTGAGAAAATCCGTGGAAAAGGGAGCGGCCTTCTACGTTCCCAAGGATGAGATTAACAACATCCCTGTTTACGCAGCGGATGTGCTGGAGGCAAGGGCGAAGAAGCAAAACTCCTGGGCAAAATGGTATGAGAGGCTAAGCGGGTTCTGTGACAGGAGGTTTGGAAAAGACTGGAAGGATCAAGATCCCGATTTTTGGGACCATATTATCAAGTATTGAACAAACCCCGCCAGCCTGAGATGGGATGTTCATGACAAAGAAAACCGGGGGCTGCGGCGCAAGCCGCAACCCCCTTTGTTCCTCTGCCATAGAAAGAAGCATGACATGAACGAAACGCTCGTCTTGGAAGAGGTTGTTGTTCGGAACATCCTGGAGAACCTCTCCGCCGGGCTCCTGGTGGTCAACCCTCACGGGGAAATCGTCCTGACCAATGCGGCCGCCTCTGCAATTCTGGGCCGCCCGGTAGAAGTCATTGCCGGCAAAGGGTGGGCGGAGCTTTTCATGGGTGAAGGAAACGATGAGTTCAACCAGGTGCTCGTCGACGTCATCTGGGAAAAGCGGATGAACCTGCGCCGGACAGTTTCCTACACTCGGCCCGACCGGGAGGTGCTGCGGCTCTCCGTCACCAGTTCGTTCATTCGCGCCGACGGAAAGGTGGTCGGGATCGTGGTGCTCCTGAACGACTTGACCGAGATCCACGCGCTGCACATGAAGGAAAAGACCATCCTCCAGGAGAAGCACCGGCTGCAGAAGGAGCGGACGGAGAGTCTCGCCAACCTGGCCACCGCTGTGGCTCACCAGCTGCGCAATCCCACAACCGCCATCGGCGGCTTTGCCGCACTCATGCTCAGAAAGGCGGACCCCGACACCCTTGAGGCCAAGTACCTTCAAAATATTGTCGGTTCCACCAGGAGGCTGGAAGACCTGGTGCGGGCTGTCCACGATTACGCTTGCCTTCCGCTCGTTTCTCCCTTGAAAACGGTCGTGAGCGGGCTATGTGAACCTGTTCGACAGCGGGTCAGAAAAATGGCTGCAGAACTCTCCCGTGAGGTGGATCTGGTTCTCGTCAGCGATTCCTTTGAAGTCGAGATCGATCCGGTGCTTTTTGTAGCGGCCCTGGAGGAGTTCCTCGACAACGCGGTGGAATCCCTGACCTGCGGGCACGGCAGGGTGGAGGTGAACATCTCCGGGGAAGAGAACATGATGCTGGTCCGGATTCAGGACAACGGCGCGGGAATTGCCGGAAAGGATTTGCCATACATCTTCGACCCCTTCTTCACCACCAAGGCGGTGGGGGTCGGAATGGGTCTATGCCGCGCCCGCCAAATCATTGCGCTGCATGGCGGCGACCTGCGGATCGAGAGCATTGAAGGAACAGGCACCAAAGCCTTCGTACGGATTCCTCTGGCCGGCGGTTGTTTTCCCGCGTCCTCCTTCTGACCCTCTCCTATCACAAGTAATACTGTCTTCTCTTCATGAAGGACAGGCCCTCTTACACAGCTGCTCTGCTTCTGGACAGGGTCAGGGTTTTCCTTTGCCTGAGATATCCAGTTCAACCAACAGGAACGGAAGGCCCGATAGGCGGAGGCAGCGATTCAGGTTTATTCAGGTTTATGGCTCAAGCCTTCACTTTGGGGATACTGAAGGTTACATCCGTTATCCCTTAACTCTTTGCCTCTTCCTGGAGTCAACGAGAAATCATCCATGGCAGGAGGAGTGAGGGTCGGAGTGCACCGCGCGAGTCTCCTGTCAAAGCGGTGGCGCCGAAGGAGCCGCCGTCATTTCAGCGGAATCACCGGGATCTGCAGATATGAGTCATATTTGCCTCCCGTGTGAATCACATGCGCGCCCTTGTTAATCAACCAGTCGTACCAGAGCAGCGGGTTCTGAACCGGGCTGAAGCCCTGGATGACCAGGCTGAGACTCTCCCCTTTGCGGAACAGGGTGCTGGAGGGCAGGATGGCGATTTCCACCGGCACGATCTCTCCCGGCTTGAGTTTCTTCTCGCCCTGAAACTTCTGCACGGGCTGATACGGCTTGGAGAGCTTCTCGTCCAACTCCCTCTGGGAGACCCTCATCTGCCCTCTAGCGGCCATGTCGAAGGCATGCCCGTTCATGCCGCGGAAGTAGATCTCGTTGCCCCTGGCGACGCGTCCCTCCCCGACCACCGCCTCAATGGACTTGCCGACTTCACTCATTGGATCGAATGGACCTGCGAACTTCTTCACGCTCACGAACAGATCCATGTCGTCGGCCTTGGGGGCAGAAACCCAGAGCTTCACCTTCATGTACCCTGTCAGCTCGGTATCCTCGTCGAAGGTGACTCCAAAGGATGCGGAACCGCCCTGAGTCGAGTTGTAGGCGACCTTTCTCTCTTTCTCCGAAGCCTGGGGGTTCAGAGAATCGTCTCCGGCGTTCAGGTATAGCTTCTTGTACCGGGTGCGCGCCAGGGGGAACTCTTTTTCAGGACGCACCTCGTACTCATCCCTTGTCTCACGAACCTCCAGCCTGACCCGCGGCGTATCTTTCCAACCGTTTTCCACTCCCTTGAGATAGTGATCGAAGAACTTCTTCTGGTACTCCAAACCATCCTCGCTGTAAAACCGGTCCCATTTGGCGCCGCCATGCGTGTAGAGCCATTTCTCCTTTGAAGAGATCTTCTGAAATGCCTCGAAGGTCCCCCGAGTATGAAGACCCTTGTCGGACCAGCTGGCGCAGAGCAGCGTTGGAATCGTGATATTTTCGAGCTTCGGGTTTCCCTTGATCATTTTCTGGTTGGCAACAGGGTCCATGGCAGTCGCCCAAACCTTAGCGGCTTTATCCGGAACCATCTTCTCCACGCTTGCCTTGAACGGACCCAGACTTCGCGAGAAATTCGTCTCAGGGATGCCGCCCCAGAATGTCAAATCCCTGTAGCGATCCGTTTGGCTTTCCCACGGGGTGATCGCTTTCAGGTGGGGGGAAATGGGCCGGTGACTCGCTGCATAGTACTGACAGCTGGCGAGAGCAGAGACCCCGAGCATGCCTACATTGCCATTGCTCCACTCCTGTTGGGCGAGCCACTCGACTATGTTGTTGATGTCCTCCGCGTTCTTGAAAGGGTTCCAGTCCTTTCCCTCGGACTTGAAGCTGCCCCTCTGGTCCACGACGACGACCGCGTAGTCGTTGGCAGCCCAGAATACCGGATCAGGGGCTTCCCAGGAGGTAAGGGGCGATACCTTCATGTGACCGATATCCTCGCCATGGGCGTGGACCCTCAGGATGAATGGGGGGTAAGCCCCTGGAAGCGGGGACCCGTCTTTGTTGTAGATAGGAGGGGTATGATCTTTTCCGTAAGGCGTGACCGCCAACACTACAGCGAACTTCCCCGTTTTTTCCGGACGAACAACGTTGCACGCCAGTTTGACTCCATCCGGCATGGGTATCATGACATCTTTTTCGATCTTCAACCCGTCGGGGATGGGCAGGATCTGATAGGGTAAAAATCCATCAGGGCTGGGGCGTGTCTCATAAGGTTTGCTGGTGGGATGGTCAATGGCTTGAGTAAGCGAAGGGAATAGAAAAAGACATGCGGCCACGATCCATGCTTTTCTGCTCATTTCGGAATCCTCCTTTTGGCTTTTCACCGTTGAAAACTCGGTTCTCATCATCTTTTTTGTTGAGTACACGACAGCTCGGGATCGTACGGAAGAAGTGCTGCATCCCTCTGCAACCCTCCCCCTCCGGCTACTCAATGACGATGACTTCCTTTTGGGTTTTATGGAGGCACTCGCTCATTCCGGTTTGGGTGACCAGGTAGTTGTCTGTTACCACGGACCAGGCAGAATCGTTAATGGCCCACGGGTGAACTGTCAGGTTCATCCCGGCCTGGATCTTCATCGGCTCGTCGTATCTGATGGCCGGCCTTTCCACGAGGTCGTACCCCTGGCCGTGGGCATAAAGGCGCCGCTCCGGCAGGTAGCCTCGCTTCTGGAGGAACGCGTTGTTGGCATCCCATATCTCCCTGGGATCGGCCCCGGGCTTCAACAGGCTGAGCGACAGGTTCTGCGCCTCGATGGCCGTTCCCATGGCATCCACGAGGGCCTGCGCCGGCTTTCCGAGGGAGAATACCCTGCCGATCTCGGTGTAGAATCCGCCGGGACCGTTCGTCTCGATGAGCACATTGACCTGGTCCCCTTCCCTGATCACCCTGTCCTGCATGTGGCGCACCTGCCATCTGACGACCACACCCCTGGGGTTCGAACCGACAAGAATCAGCTGCCTCGTACTGCCGCGCATGGACGTGGCGTATTGCGCTTCGGTGTAAATCTCGAAATCCCTTAGGCCGGGCCGGATGAAGGTTCGCAGGTGTTCTATCGCCTCATTCTGGAGTATTGCCGTCTCTTTGATGAACTCGATCTCCTCCGGGCTCTTGACCGCCTTGATGCAGTCGAGCCGATCCGTCGCGTCCACGAACTTGTAGCCGGGCAAATGCTTGCTGAGGTGCTCATAGAAAGTAATGGGAATGGATGATCTGCGTAAAAAGCCGATGGTCGCGCCCTTCTTCTCCTTCAGGACCCCCACGGCCAGTTCGGCATCGAGGGTATCGGTGTAATGCATTGAGGCAAAGTAAGGGGCGCCCAGCCTCCGCTTTATTCCCCGTGCCGCCCACCGGGGAGGGTAATAGTCGCTGGGTGGAAGGTTGCCGCAGGCAATCGTGGTCATCTCGTCATCAACAGGGAATATCACAGTGATGGGATAGCTGTGTCTCGCCGGAAAATCGCTGAACCAACGTACGTATCCGCCAAGAAATTCCTCGTCGTTTCGCATGCTCAGATAGTCTATTTTCTCTTCGCGCATCACGTCACGGGATGCCTTCCATCTCCGTTCAAGTTCAGCGGTTGAAACAGATGGTGATATTCTTTCTTTGGGATCTTCCATAAATTGACTTGAAACCTCCATATTCACGGTTAGGGGATATTTTTGTCCTGCAAAAATAACATTCCGCCTTTCACTGCTCTCCGCCTTCATACGAATAAAGGTGGATCATCCGTCACGCGCTTCCCCTCCTCTGCTATTCATCCGATTTCAGGGCGGAGAGCCCTCTTCTTTGCGTAAAGATAGGAATGATGAGCATGAGAACTGCAACAATGAGTAAGGAAAGCGACAAATATCGGGTTACGAAGATTGAAAAGTCTCCATGCGCCATAATCAACGATTGCCGAAAGGACCGTTCCAGCTCTTTTCCCAGCACCAACGCCAGAACAACCGGTGCAGCGTCATAACGAAACTTCCTCATCAGGTAACCCATAACCCCGAAAACAAGCATCACGACTACAGTGCCGGGATTATTATCGATGCTGTACGCTCCTATGAGACAAAACAGGAGGATCAGAGGATAGAGAAGGTAATAGGGAACCTTAAGCACTTTCACCCAAAGAGGGATCAAGGGAATGTTGAGCACCAAAAGCATTGCATTTCCAATATACATGCTCACAATAGTTCCCCAGAAGACATCAGGGTGAGCGCTCATCATAAGCGGACCCGGCTGTAATCCATGGATCATCAAGGCGCCTGAAAGAATAGCCATCACGGCATTTGCGGGTATTCCGAGGGTGAGTAGAGGAATGAAGTTCCCGCTGGCTGCCGCATTATTGGCAGCCTCAGGTCCGGCAACGCCCTGGATAGCACCTTGGCCAAATTCGTTGGGGTGCTTGGAGATTTTCTTTTCGATGGCATAAGAGGCGAAGGAGGCGATGATAGCCCCCCCGCCGGGAATGAGACCAAGAAAAAAACCAAGGACCGTCCCCCGCAAAATAAACCAGATAGAGTTTGACCAGTCTCTCAATGTTGGAAGGAGATTCTTGATCCTGGTGCTGAGAATTTCCTTCCTGACCTCAGTATCCAGGTTCATGAGAACTTCAGAAATCCCAAATAGCCCCATGACCGCCGGGACGATGTTTATCCCGTCCAGAAGAATTCTTGCATAAACAAATCTATATCCTCCCTCGATGTTATCCATTCCGACTCCGGAAAGGATGATTCCCACGGCAGCCATCATCAGGACAGTCCTTCAAACGTTTCCATACATCAATCCTAGCCCCCCCCCTTCAGAATCGAAAAAAAATCCCTTTAGGCAGTTGTGATTCGAGGGCGAGTTCAAAGATAAGGTAGGCAAATGAAGTCACCAGAACGCTGATCAGAACGGTCATCCCAATCTTCCTTCTTTCAATCACCCCCAGAAGGTAAAGGAAGAGGAAGAGTGTAACCAGAATGAATCCTAGCGCCTCCATAAGAAAGGCGTAAAGAAACAAGGAGATTAAAACCCGATCCCCGGAATTCCACTTGACATCGGTATCAATTGATACTAACCTACCCTTATGGTCGACAGGCCCTCTTACCGTGAACTCAATCGGAAGTTGAAACAGGCAACCGAAGCGGCATCGGCAAAACGGATCAGGCTCCTGGATCCCGATATCATCCTGGCAGACCTGCTTGAACTCGATTACCTGATCGGTGATCTGGCCAGGGACCTGCCGGCCCTTTGCCGGGAGATCAGGCCGAAGGAGTATGTAGGATTTCGACCACCAGACAAATCTTACGAAGAACCTATACTGAACCTTGAGCTCTTCGCCTTTAGATGGCCCAGCCGGGTGTTTGGACGGGATATGTACTTCAAGTTTGCGGTAAAGGAGGGCGTTCTCTGGATCGTCTCTTTGCATAGAGACAGGAGGAAGTGAAAGGAGGTAGCGGCAATGGAATGCCCGAACAAGCATGGCCTGATGGCATTGAAAACCATGGTCAAAGAAGCGGACCTCCGCGGCAAGCGGGTGAAGTACCGTGCTCGGCATTGCGTTTGCCCGGAGTGCGGCATCGAGGCCGATGACTTGAATTTGGCGGCCGCAAACCAGAAGGCGCTGTCAGACGCCTACAGAAGCGCCGTGAAACTGCTGACAGGGGGACAGATCGTCGAGGGGCGAAAAAGGCTGAACTGGTCTCAGGAGGATCTTGCGAAGGCGGCCAATGTGGGGATCGCCAGCATCAAGAGATGGGAGACCGGACAGGTCCAGACCAAGGCGATGGATGATGTTTTGAGAAACGCGCTTTCAGGAAGAACGACCTGTGCAGACCCTTACACCGGCAACAGGCCTTTTTCACTGCCCAGAATGAAACTTGTTCTCGGACGATTCAGTTCACTGTTGGGGAGGAAGCTGCTGAAATCATCCACTGACAGGATGCTCTATGCCGCGAAATACCTCTGGTATGGGGATATGATCACATTCAGGGAGACAGGCCAGGGGTTGACCGGTGCCACATACGCGGCCCTGCCCCATGGCCCTCAGTTGAACAACTACAGGGACCTGATACCCCTCATTAAGGATGCCGACGAGACTGAGGCCGATCCGCTCAGCGAGTATGAGGAAAGGATCCTTGCCCGTATCGCGAAGTCCTTCCCGAGTGATCAGAGGGTGTACGGCGCTGCACATCAAGAGCAGGCATACAAGAGCAAGAAGAACGGGGAACTCATCCCCTACACTGACGCTGAGTCGATCACTGCAGTATAATTTCAGTTCCCGGGATAGTCCGACGGGCCGAAGGTGTAACCCTGACACCCTGCCCCGGATCCTCACAGGGTCACGGAGGTGCGGTGAAATACGGGTCACTTCAGAAATCCATTCGGAAAAAAGCAGATAAGCGGATCACGAAAGGGAAAAAACCTTGACCTCTTCGCTCAGAAAACAGCCTTCCTCAGGGACATCGATGGACGGCTCGCGTTAGCCTATCTTCCGCAGTTACAGATTTCGGCTCAAAAAAAGGGCTGCGAAATGAATCGCAACCCCTGTTGTTTTCTGGTAGGCACGAAGGGGATTGAACCCTTGACCCCTACCGTGTCAGAGTAGTGCTCTCCCACTGAGCTACGTGCCTGTTTGGGAATAAATAGGTATTACCAAGCCGTTGCAGGGGTGTCAAGTCCTTATTCTCCTTTGTGCCCTGGTTCGTGTGGCAGGTCGCCAACACCACCCTTGTTGTTCCTGCGCCCGTTGGGACTCTCTCCCATGAATCCCAGCCACAAATAGATGTAATGAAGACCGGAGATGATGGTCAATAAGCCGGTGGCATAGAAGAGGAAGTCATAGAACAGCGGCCGGAAAGCGAAATAAGGTTGAGAAAGCACGGCCAGCACTGTGATGAACTGGAAACACGTGTTCACTTTGCTGATAATGGAAGGTTTGACCTTCAGATCGACGCGGTTGAGGGAGATGATGAGGACTCCGAGGAGTATGAGAAAATCCCTTGCAAGCACCATGACTGCAAGCCAGCTCGGGAGGGAGTGAATCACGGCAAGCACTACATAAGAGCTCACCAGCAGGATCTTGTCAGCCAGAGGATCCAGGTAGGTCCCAAGTCTGCTTTTCTGCTTGAAAAGACGGGCGACCATCCCGTCAATGCCATCGCTCACCCCGCACGCCACGAAAATAATCAGGGCTGTCAGAAATTGTTCCCCCATGAGAGAAATAATGAACACGGGGGTGAGGATGATTCGTATTATGGTTATCAGGTTCGGAACGGTCATTCGCATGATACCTTGTCAGGAGATCATCTTTCGAGTTTGCCTCGAATCTTCTGAAGCAAGAGAACGGCGTCATATCCGGCAAGAGCACCCATGGGATTGAACAACTCGTTCTCGGCTTCCATTTCCCCGCCCCAGGATGTGCAAACCAGAACAGCTCCCAGATACGGGGCATCGCTCTTGACATCCGAGAATGGAGAGCCTCTCTCGGCCTGCCGGGCTGCCAGGGCCGGGTCTTTCACGACTCTGCTGATGACATCGGCCAACATGACGGCAAAAGCTGCACGGGTGACCACATGATTCGGTTCAAAGGTGCCGTCCCCATAGACCGTCAACCCTTTGATTCTCAAAGCTATAATTTCCTTGATTTCCCCTCTCAGCGGGTGGGCTGCAATGTCGGTAGCTACTTCACAGGCAGTTCCGGGAACTTCCTTCTTCAAAACCTCCTTTACCCGGAGCTCATGAAAGAACAAGGCCGCTACTTCCGCCCTCGTCACCCGTTCTTTCACCACAAGCCTCCTCCCGAAATCAGAGAGAGGTTTTGCGCTCTCCATTCTTTTCAGGATGAGGAGCTCGTTATGCGCCTCGGGAACGAGAGAACCGTTGATTCCCAGCACCCTCAGAAAAGCGGCCCTGGCCTCCCCAATCCTGCACTCCCGCTTGTAGGCGATCCCCATGTAGTAGTAGGCTTCAGGGTGCTGCCCTGATATTGAACAGGCCCACGTATAAGCTTTTTCCGCTTCCTTGATCCAGCCATCCTCTCGCAGGACGCTATAAAGCCGTATCCATCCAACCTGCACCTTGTACTCCTCGTCAGCGCCGACGGCAAGGGATGCGGATTTTTTCATGGCTGTCAGTGCAGCTTCCCGTTCTCCCCTGTATCCCTTTGCCAGTGCCAGTCCACTAAACGCCTGGGAGTTTCTGGGATCAAGCCTGAGGGCCTTGCTGAACTCTCTCTCTGCGTCTTCGTATCTGCTTGTCTTGATCAGCTTATAGCCGTTTGAAACGTAGAGTTCGGGGGTGTCGAGGACCGTCTCGGCATATCTCCGGTGTGAGGCGCAGCCCCCATTAAGGAAAAGTAAACCCAGCAACAATGCACAGAGAATCGCAAAAGAGCCGACCCTTTTCATCTTTGCCCCCATGAGAAGTGACACGACCGGATGTCTATTTCAAATCAGGATAGACGCGACGGTTCTTAGTCCAGAACAATCACGACCCTGCAGCTCTGGAGCCACTTCAAATGATACGCACTGCCCCTCACCCTGGCTGCATCGGAATTGCTGATCACGATGTCGGAAGACCCTGACGCCGCAGCTCTGATCCCTTTTACGATCAGCGGTCTTGGGGCGACTCGCTCATCCTTTTCGGCTGCTGACATGTCCCTTGTGTATGCAGCGACACCCCTTTCTATGGCGTGTTCCCGATGGATGTAGGGCGATCCGTAGACCAGCTGTCCCTCTTCATCAAAGATCGATGAAAAAATCGCCGGCCTGACCCTTATGCCTGTGCAATCCACCACCAGGCCCGTAAAGGACTCCTTTTGGGAGTTTTGGGCGGGAACGTTGGACTGAACGGAGTCAATGGCGCAGATCGCATCAGGAAGAACGAGTTCGGATAAGGGACCGGACATGGCGATTGAGACGGTCGCTTCAACCCTGCCGTCTCTACTGAACCGCACTTTCCTGGGAGAGACTTTTTGAACGAGATCCTGAATCTTTTTGCCCAGAGCTTCCGATTGCGTTATGAGGTCTTTGACCGTGGTGACTGAATCGACTTTGATTTTTCCCACCAGGTCAAAGAGATTTCCCTTTGCGGACTGCACCGCCTCTTCGGAGGCCGCAGCCTTTGCCTTTTCCGATTGTGCCTTGTTGGAAGGCAGAACCGTTGTGCCCACTGCTTCCGCAATCCATTTGTACCAGTCTATCTTGCCCGAGTGGAAAACTTCGGTGTAGCCGGCGCCAAAGGCAGGAGAAAGGAAAAAAAGCCAAATAAGAAACCCCTGTACCAACAGGAGCCGTATCTTCAGACGTGGGTTCATGATTTATCCGCCTTGCCAAGAAATTCCCTGATCCTCTGTGCAATTCCCTCCATATCTTCTGCTTTGAGCCAGATGTTTTCGGGATCGGCTCTGAACCAGGTCAGTTGCCTTTTCGCATACCTCCGCGTGTCCGATTGGAGCTTCCGCAAGGCTGTATCCATGTCCCATCGTCCCTCCAGCACTCCGATCATGTGCCTGTATCCCAATCCTGTCATGGGTTTAAGTGCAGGAGAGTAGCCTTTCTTCAGAAGATCCGCCGTTTCACGGGCAAGCCCGCTTTGAATCATGCGAACGCACCGTTCATTGATTTGATGATACAGTCGCTCCCTCTCGATTTGCAAACAGATTCTGAGCGCACGGAAAGGGTTGTCCCCGAACCGGTGGTCCTTGACCAGGGAGGAGAGCCGTCTTTTTGAGAGGTGAATGATCTCCAGCGCGCGGAGTATCCTCACTCGATCGTGGGGATGTATCCGTTGGGCGGATTCCGGATCAAGCTCCTTCAACCGTCCATGCAACACTACCGGCCCCTTGAGCGCCAGTTCTTCTCGCAATCCGCTGCGAAGTTCCGGGTCCATGGGAGGGGAATGAATGACTCCTCCCAGCAGCACCCGGATATAGAGGCCCGTCCCGCCAACGACAAACGGCACTCTGCCCCGTGAGTGTATCTCCCTGAGTACGGGAATGGCAAGAGAGCGGTATATTGCGGCATTGAAATCCTCGTCCGGGTCAACCACATCCATAAGGTGGTGCGGGACTCCTTTCCTTTCAGCGGAATCGGGTTTCGCCGTACCCACATCCATTCCACGATAGACCTGCATGGAATCCGCATTAACGATCTCTCCGCCGAAGGCGAGCGCAAGCTCAACGGCAAGGCTCGTCTTGCCGGATGCCGTAGGACCGGCGATCACGACGATCTTTGGTTTTTTCTCCATAAGCCATACGAATGGGTTTTCTCCCGCAGAGGCGCGGAGGCGCAGTGTTTTTTTATCAATTAACAGTCCCTTCTCTGCGTCCCTGCGTCTCTGCGCGAAATATTCTTTTCCTTCCTCTACAATGAGCGTCTAAATAACTTCTCCAACTCCTCGGCACTGAATCTCCGAATGGTCGGCCTGCCGTGGGGGCAATTCGTGGGCAGCGCTGTAGAGAACAACTGCTTCACCAAGTTGGCCATCTCCTGCTGGGAGAGGCGGTGGCCGGCCCTGATCGCTCCATGGCATGCCATGATCGTCAAGGATTTATCGCTGGCCAAGTTCTCATCCACAGGACCGCCTTCCCCGAGAGCCGGGACCAGCTCTGCAAAGAACTTTTCCCAATTCGTGTTCACAAACAAGGAAGGAACCGATCGCAGCAGAAAGGTGGTCCCGCCAAACGGCTCCAGTTCGAACCCAAGCGCTCTCATGGAATCAAGCTTTTCCATGATCATGGCGGCGTCCTTCAGTGAAAATTCGAGGCTCTGGGGAATGAGAAATGGTTGTACCTCCGGCCCCGAGGAGCCGTATGATTTACGAAGGTTTTCATAGACAACCCTTTCATGAGCCGCGTGCTGGTCCATCACCGAAAGACCCTCCGGCGTCTCAAAAAGAATGTATGTCTCCCGCAACTGCCCCAGAATTCTGAAATCCTTTTCCGCTCCGCCTGCACCCGTCCTTCCCTCCTCTTCCGCATAATCGGCAGCAGGCTCGAGCGCCATTTGAACGGGATATCCCTCGTGAACGGACGCAGCAAAGGGTGCGACGATCCCCTCGGGGACAGAATGGATATTCCGCCCCAGCCCCTGCTGCATTGCGGCGATCACTGCCTGATGAATGGTGCGGCCCTGCTGGAGCCGGATTTCATGCTTGGCGGGATGGACGTTGACATCGACTTGCGAAGAATCCACATCCAGAAAAATAACAACCTGGGGGTAACGTCCTTTCATGAGACGCTGCCCATACCCTTCCATCACGGCATGCATGAGGAGCCTGTCTCGAACATGTCTCTGATTGACATAGAGCAGGATGCGGTCGGCCCTGGATCTCGCAAAATCCGGGCTGCCCAGCCACGCCTGTATGCGGCAACCGGGCAAATCCAAAGACGTCTCGATCATCGAGGAGCCCGCCTCCGCACCAAAGACAGCCTGGAAGCGGCTTGCCGGCCCTGAACAAGGAGCCAGATTGATCACGGTTCGCTCTTCCACGTCGAGCCTGAAATGGACCCGGTTGTACGGCAAGCCCACCCGCGCAAACAGATCCACGATGTGATCCGTCTCGGTCTTGTCGCCTTTCAGGAATTTTCTCCTTGCAGGCAGGTTGAAAAAAAGATCTCTCACCTCCACGATGGTACCGGGAGGGCAGCCAACCTCGTCGATCGACCTGACCCGTCCACCGGAAATCTTCAGCCTGTTGCCCGCGATTTCCTTTGCGGGCCTGGATGTAATTTCCATTCTCGAAACAGCGGCTATGCTGGGAAGAGCCTCGCCCCTGAAACCGAGAGAGCGGATGGAGAATAGTTCCTCCACGGAAGAGATTTTGCTTGTGGCGTGCCTTTCAATCGAGAGAAGGAGATCGTCCCTGACCATCCCAAAACCATTGTCGCTGACCCTGATCCGCCCTTTGCCCCCTTTCTCTATCAGTACATTGATCCTGGTGGATCCTGCATCGAGACTGTTATCGATGAGTTCCCGGACAATGGAGGCAGGCCTCTCGATAACCTCGCCTGCAGCGATCTGAGATATTACCTTCTCATGAAGAACTCTGATAATGCCCATTTACCTACCCTGCCATGAACCGCCAAGACGCTAAGTGCGCCAAGAAATCATTTGCTTTTTCACCTGCCGGAAATCGCTCCGGCAGGTGAAAAAGTAAATCTTTGCATTCTTCTTCGCGTCCTTCGAGCCTTCGCGGTTCAATCTATTCATTCTGTTAAGCTGCGAATGTAGTATTCTTGGACAGAGCCGTCAATGGACAAGAAATCTGAAAAGTCTCTTCAGTGAAAACGCTTGAAGTGCTATATTGCAAAACCAGGCTCGTTGCCTCCCAGGCCTGGAAGGGGTTTCTCAATTGCCGAATGATAAATGACCGATGGTAAATGATCCTATGGAGAAAGAGGAGTGGCAGCAGAAAGGCAAGGGGCACCGCCTGCGACTCAGGCAGAAATTTGCAGACGGCGGGATAGAGAGGTTTTCCGACGAGGAGTTGATCGAGTTTCTTCTCACCCTCGGCACCCCCAGACGCGATGTAAAGCCGCAGGCCCGTGAGGCTTTGAAGCGTTTCGGCAGTCTCTCCGGCGTCCTCTCCGCCCCCGAGGAAAAGCTGCGCGAGATTGCCGGTATCGGGCCTAAAAACGTGCTCTATCTCAGCCTCATCCATCAGGTCGCGGGCAGATACCTCCGGGACAGGGCAGTGGGCAAGAGCTTTTTCGGCTCATCCAGGACCGTCTTCGATTACCTCTTTCACTCCATGCGCGCGCTGAAGAGAGAGGTCTTCAAGGTTCTCTTTCTCAATCGCAAAAACGAACTCATCACCGATCAGGATGTCTTTCAGGGGAGCCTCACCGGCAGCGCCGTCTACCCGAGAGAGATTGTGTCCCTGGCACTGGAGAACAAGGCGGCCGCCCTTGTATTTGTGCATAATCACCCCTCCGGCGACCCGAGCCCTTCACCCGAGGACTATTCGCTCACCCGGGAGTTGGTGTGGGCCTGTCAGCTTCTGATGATCCAGGTCCTGGACCACGTGATCATAGGACGTGAAACCTACTACAGCTTCGCAGATGAAGGCTTTATTGCACGGTTCGTCAAGGAGTGGCAGCAGAACAAGCGATAAGAACCCATGTGAGACTCTCCCCTTGATTCAACCGATCTCGCGGACGCTGCTCTTCACCTGCCGATACGTTTTCCCTGTCGCAACAAGCAGGGGCTCCATGATCCTCTGGCCTTCAAGGTGATCGGTGGAATTAAAGGAGCTCCCATCCATTTTGTATACGCTGCCGCCGGCAGCCTCTACGATCATGAGGCATGCGGCAAGTCCCTGGTAGGTTTCGTTGAAGATAATCGCCGCCTCGGCCCGCCCCATTGCCACATAGCAAAGGTGGGCGCCGGTACAGCCCAGGTCGCGCATCTTGCCTGGAAAACTGGACTGGAAGCGGTGATGAAATCTGGAGTAAGTGAGAAGAAGGCTTTCATCATCCATCTCTTTTTGAGGTGAAACTCGAATTTCTTCTTTTCCTCTGAATGCCTTCCCTCCTGCCCGTGCATGAAAAAGGTCGCCCGTTGCGGGCATGTAGAAGATCCCAAAAAGGGGCCAGTAATTGTCGAGAAGGGCAAGGGAAATACCCCACACGGGAATCCCCGCCTGGAAATTGGCTATCCCGTCCAGAGCATCGAACACCCATAGATATCTCTTGCCCTCATGGGTGTACCCATTGTTCTTCCGTTCGTAGGTCGTGAAGACCTGATGTTCCGGGAATCGGGAATAGAGCTGATCCTGGAAAAACTCGCGCATGTGGAGCTCGGCCTCAGTCACCAGCGCCTCATCAAACTTCTGTTTAGGACTTCCCTTCCCGTAGTATCCAAGCGCCTCCTGGCCGGAACGGCGGATGAGATCCGTTCCAAACAATACAAGTTCATCGAGCCCCTGATCCTTGGAATCCACCATGTTTCCTCCTTTGATGTGACACTAGAATCTGCCCATCCGATGAAGATAGTGATATGTGACGATGCCCACGGTCGTGGAAAGATTCAAGCTCCTCACTCTCCCCCATATGGGAACGGCGTAGCAGGGATATTTTTCTATTACCTCGGGCGGAAGGCCCGTGGACTCCTTCCCGAAGAGCAGGTAATCTCCGTATTCTACCACCGCCTCGGTGTAGCTCGTTCCGGATCGCGCGCTGAAACCGAGAATTCTGCCCTGCCCCTTACCCTGACTTTCCAGAAAGGACTCAAAACAGGTATGGTGTCTCACGTCCACCTCGTTCCAGTAGTCGAGACCGGCCCTCCGGAGATGACGGTCATCCACGCGGAAGCCGAGTGGATGAACAAGGTGGAGCCTCAATTCCGCCGCCCCGCACAATCGCGCAATATTTCCCGTGTTATAAGGAATCTCCGGCCCATACAGTACCACGTGAAGCGCAGGAGAGGGAACGACCTTGTGCCCGGTGTCCGAGAATTTACCCTTCAAACCTGCTCCTGCCAAGGGAACTGCGAATGTCCAGTATCCGAGTTACCTTGTTCTTCTTTCATTGGATGGATAATTGGAAATTGGTATTGGACATTCTTCAGTTCGCTATTCTGCGAGTGGCCTCAATGCCCCGCAATCGGGGCACTGCCAGTTGACCCCGCTGCAGGTAAAACCCCAGAGATTCTCCTCCATGCACTCATTGCAGATCTGAAACCCGCAAGGGCATGTCCAGCAGAAAGGCTGCTTCTTTCCGCAACAACTGCATTGGTATTCTTTTTTTGCTCTTCTAGCCATAAATGATCTAAATCTCCACCATTGGCCCCGGCGTATGCTGGCTCGTAATCAAGACCTCGGTGCGATGCCTCTGGCACAGCTCCAGCGTTTCTTTCACGGCCCGAAGCGCCTTCTCCGGCAGATTGTTGATCTCGCTCAGGTGGGCCAGGGCCACCCAGCAAAGGCTGCTGTGCGCAAGACCCTTGATCATCTTAGCCGCCTGACTGTTGGAAAGGTGCCCGTCCGGTCCCCTGATCCTTCTCTTCAGCTCAACCGGATAGGGACCGTCTTCGAGCATTCTCTCGTCATGATTGAACTCAGCGACCAGGGCATGACAGCCCCTCAGGCGATCTTCGACCACAGGAGTCGAACGGCCCAGGTCCGTGATGACGCCGAGCCGGACACCCTTGGAGGTGAGCACAAGCCCCATCGGATCCGCGGCATCGTGGCATTTGGTGAACGTTTCAATAAAGAGATCTTTGATGGAGAGGGTCTCGCCCGTGCAGACCGGGACAGGTTTCGGAAGGGTGCCCAGATACCTCACGCCCCTCTTGAAAGTCAGGGCATTGGCAAAGACCGGAATATTGAGCTTTCTGGCAAGGGGTCCCGCGCCCCTGATATGATCCAGATGTTCATGAGTGATCACCAATCCGTCGAGACGCTGCGGATCCACACCGATGCTGTCGAGACGCCTGATCACATCGCGGCAGCTCAACCCTGCGTCCACGAGGATTCGGGCATGAGATGTCTCAACATAGCATGCATTCCCCCCGCTCCCCGAAGCCAGAACCGCAAAGCGCATTCATCACCGGAATTTCGCCACGAAGACACAAAGACACAAAGCGAAGAAGTTGATGGTATTTTTTCTTGGTGTATTCGTGTCTTTGTGGCAGATCATGTTCAGTCCAAACCGCTGTGCCCGAAACCGCCTTCGCCTCTTTCGGTAGAGTCGAGATCCCTCACGTGTACCACTTCCGCTCTGTAAACCCTTGTGATGACCATCTGGGCAATCCGATCTCCCCGTTTGATCACCACCGGATCGGGACCCCAGTTGATCATGATAAGCCCGATTTCACCCCTGTAATCGGAGTCGATAGTACCAGGGGAATTGGCTATTCCGAGTCCGTGACGCAGGGCCAGACCACTCCGCGGCCTTACCTGGGCTTCAAACCCTGGAGGAACGGAAATCGCCAGACCTGTGGGAATGAGTTTGATCTCTCCGGGCCGCAGCACTACCTTTTCCTTTACCGCGGCCCTCAGATCCATGCCTGCAGACCCGCCGGTCTCGTAGGCTGGAAGGGGGAGGTCTTCCTGTCCCTCGAAGCGCTTGATCCTGACCGGAACTTCCGACATGCTTTCCGACTCCTCATTAGGCATATGAGCGATCAGTGGTTCATGCGAGTGTTCAGGGGTTCAGTGTTCAGCGTTCAGGGAAGAAGGCTGAACACCATCCATATACTGAACTCTGAACACTTCGTTGTGCATCAGGAATATAAAATGGTGCTCTCGTCCAATTCCTCCCGCTGAAACGGCCCCAGTGTGACAAGAGAGACCCTGTCATTCTGGAAGGATTCTCGGGCGACATCGACGACCTCTTCCAGTCTGACCTTTTCGATCACCGAGATCACTTCGTCATGGCTTATGTAACGGCCGTACACATACTCGTTCTTGGCCAGCCGCATCATTCTCGAGTCCGTGCTTTCCGAGCCGAGAAGAATTCCCCCAATGATGTGTTCCTTGGTTGCCGCAAGCTCCGATTCGGAAATGTCGCCCTTCTGTATCCGCCTGATCTCCTTCCGGATGATTTCCAGAGACCGGTTCACGTTCTTCGGTTCTGTAGCCAGGTAAACGCCGAGGAGTCCGGCATCGATGTAGGATGCCAGAAAAGAGAAGATGGAATAGGCGATGCCCCTTTTCTCCCTGATCTCCTGGAAAAGCCGGGAGCTCATATTTCCGCCAAGGATGATGTTGAGCACCGCGCCCGCAAACCTCTTCTGGCTGGAGAGGGTCGGTCCCAGTCCCCCAAGACATACATGAACCTGCTCGAGATCCTTGTGAAAGCAGGATGTCCCCGCATGATAGTTCGGGGAGGTTCGAGCAGGGGCCTTGTCGGACGGCTGGATCTGTTCGAAAAGAGGCCGCAGCTGATCCACCAGAGTCTGATGATCGACATTGCCGGCTGCAACCAGAAGAATCTGCTCCGGTGTGTAGAATTTCCTCATGTGACCGAGAATGTCCTCACGGCCGATGGAGGAAACGCTGTCAGGAGTTCCCAGAACCGACATGCCCAGGGGATGGTTCATCCAGTGGAGATTGCTGAAAAGCACATGGATGTGCTCGTCGGGCGTATCCTCCAGCATGCTGATCTCCTGAAGAATCACCTGCCTTTCTCTATCCAGCTCCGTCGGATCGAATGTGGAACGGAGGAAGATATCCGAGAGGATATCCACGAGTGTGGCCAGATGCTTGTCGAGCACCCTGGAGTGAAAACAGGTATACTCTGAGCTTGTAAAGGCATTGGAAAGGCCTCCAATGGCATCCAGCTCGATCGCGATCTGGTGGCTGTTCCGGCTCCGGGTCCCCTTGAAGATCATATGCTCGACAAAATGGGAAATCCCGTTTTCTTCCACGGTTTCATCGCGGGAGCCCACACCGATCCATATGCCGAAGGAGACGGACCTGAAATGGTCAAGCCTCTCCGTGAGAATCCTGACACCGTTTTGGAGAACAGTCTTCTTATGCATCGATGCTCTGACCGAGTGCGGCCTTCCTGGAAAGAGCGATTCTTCCGTTCCTGTCTATCTCCAGCACTTTGACAAGGACTTCGTCGCCTTCCTTCAGAATATCAGTCACCTTGTTCACGCGCTCATTATCCAGTTGCGAAATATGAATCAGGCCGTCGGTGCCGGGAAGAATCTCCACAAACGCGCCGAAGTCCATGATCTTCCGCACCTTCCCCATGTACAGCTTGCCTACTTCGGCCTCCTGGACGATCTTGCCGATCATATCGGTGGCAGCCTTGGCAGCCCGGCTGTCGGGCGATGCAATCAAAACCTTTCCCGTATCGTCGACCTCGATCTTGGAGTCGGTCGTGGCGCTGATCTCCCTTATGACCTTTCCTCCCGGTCCGATGAGCAGTCTTACCTTCTCGGGCCTGATATGAATCGTTGTGATGACCGGCGCATATTGAGAGACGTGGCTCCGGGGCTTGGCAATGGATTCGGCCATCCTGTCCAGGATGTGAATCCGCCCCTGCCGTGCCTGCTCCAGAGCGGACTGCATGACCTCTCTGTTTACGCCCTCGACCTTGATGTCCATCTGGATAGCGGTCACACCGTTTCGGGTGCCCGTCACCTTGAAATCCATGTCCCCATAGTGGTCTTCGTCCCCGATGATGTCCGTGAGCACCGCCGTCTTGCCGCCGTCGCTGATCAGGCCCATAGCCACCCCGGCTACCGCTTCCTTTATCGGGACACCGGCATCCATGAGGGACAGGGACCCGCCGCAGACGCTCGCCATGGAGGAAGAGCCGTTGGACTCCAGAATTTCGGAAACCACGCGGATGGTATACTGGAAATTCTCCTTGGGAGGGACCACGGGAAGAAGCGCCCGTCTTGCCAGTGCGCCGTGTCCTATCTCCCTTCTTCCGGGGCCGCCCAATCTTTTCGCCTCATTGACCGAATAGGGAGGAAAATTGTAGTGCAAGATGAAGTTCCTCATCTTGTGCCCGTAAATGGTCTCGATTCTCTGTTCGTCCATTTCAGCGCCCAGAGTGGTCAGGACCAGGGCCTGGGTCTCTCCCCGCGTGAAAAGGGCTGCGCCGTGGACACGGGGCAGAACGCCTACCACGCATTCGATCGGACGCACCTCCGTGAAGCTCCTTCCATCTATCCGCCTTCCCTCTTCCAGGATCATCCGGCGGACCATCTCCTTCTCGACATCCGAAAGGAGATCCATCAACGCCGCTTTCTTCTCCTTTTCCTCCACGCCCAGGGCTTCGATCACCTTTGACGAAACCTGGTCTCTTTTCTGCTGGCGCAACCCCTTGTCCGCTGTGGTAATCACTTCCCGGTACATCGGCTCGGCCATCTCCCTTACCTTTGCCGCAAACTCCTCGTCCTTCTTCACCGGGGGGAGTATTCGCTTTTCCTTGCCCACCTCTTTTCGGATCTCCTCCTGCATTTCCAGGATGGGCTGGATGGCCTCATGTCCGAAGAAGATGGCCTCGATGAGCTCCGCTTCAGGTACGAACTCACCCCCGCCTTCAACCATGACCACGGCGGATTTGCTTCCGGCCACCATCAGATTGATGTCGCTCGTTTCCTGCTCCGCGATGGTGGGGTTGATTACCAGCTTGCCATCCAACCTTCCCACCCTAACCGCCGCGATTGGCCCTCGGAAGGGGATGTCCGATATCTCCAGTGCCGTAGACGCGCCGATGAGCGCGAGCACGTCCGCCTCGTTTTCCTTATCCGTGGAGAGCACGGTGGCGATGACCTGGGTCTCGTAAAAATAGTTTTTGGGGAACAGGGGGCGCAAAGGTCGATCGATCAGACGGGCAGTGAGGGTCTCCCTCTCGCTGGGGCGGCCCATATCTCTTCTGAAATAGTTTCCCGGGATCATCCCGCCCGCGTAGGACATCTCCTGGTACTCGACTGTCAGAGGGAGGAAATCCACTCCTTCCCGTATCTGGCTCGAACCTACCGCCGTCACGAGAACCACGGTTTCCCCCATGGTTACGACCGCAGCGCCACCGGCCTGTCTTGCAATCCGGCCGGTTTCAATATGAAGAGTCCGGCCGTTGATCTCTTTCGAGCAGCTCTTTATCATTCTATTCATCCTTTCAAAAGGTTGCGTCTTCTCACGATCTATTTCCGAAGGCCGAGTTCCTTTATGACATTCTGATAACGCGTCAAATCCGTCTTCCTGAGATAGTTCAGGAGCCTCCGTCTCTGGCCGACAAGCTTGAGCAATCCCCTGCGGGAATGATGATCTTTCTTGTGCACCTTGAAATGATCGGTAAGATAAGTGATGCGGTTGCTCAGTATCGCAACCTGAACTTCAGGGGAACCCGTATCCTTGTCATGAAGTTTGAAACGGTCAATAATCTCCTTTTTTGTATCCGGGGTCAGAACCACGTTTATCCCTCCTTCCAAAATGTTAATTTAGCAATCGACCTGCCGACCCTCAAACGAAGACCCGCATGAGTTCAAGGCAGTCTTTTCCTTCCGGGACAGGCAACCGTTTCAGAATGGCCAGAAGCTTGCCTTCCCTGACGAGTTTTACCGGCCCCGCAAGGGAATCCGGCAGGTTGGACAAAATCTCTCCTTCCCATCGGTTCGCCGGAAATCCTTTCTCGATCATCTCGCCCGTACCCTTGCTCACCTCGACCTCTCTCAGATGGGGCAGAGCATCCGGAAGCGGGATGACCCGATTCCGGAGGTCTTCGGCAGAGAACCCCGATCCTGTTCTACGGATCGCTTTATCGACTGTGAACGGACCGGTGGAGATTCTCCTCAATGAAACCAGATGCCCTCCGGGTCCCAGCCGCCTGCCCAGATCGGCCCCGAGGGTCCGAATGTAGGTTCCCTTGGAGCATCGGACGGTAAGGGTCACATCGGGCAGATCAATGGATGTGATCTCCAGTCGATGGATCTTGACGACCCGTTTTTCAAGAGAGGGGCAAATCCCCTTGCGGGCGAGTTCATAAGCTCTCCTCCCCCCGCACCGAATCGCCGAAAAGGCGGGGGGTATCTGTTCGATTTCCCCGACCAGTTCCTTTGCCTCACCCCTGATGAATTCAGGATCGAGCGGAGAAACCCTTTCCGTTCTCACGACCCGCCCGGTCTCATCGAGGGTGTCGGTCTCGATACCCAGCCTGAGGACAGCTTCATACTCCTTGTCCATCGAGGTAAGGTAAGGAAAAAGCTTGGTGCCCTGCCCGAGAAGAATGACCAGCAGTCCCGTCGCGAACGGATCCAGGGTACCGGCATGGCCGACTTTCTTTTCCTTCAGAATCCTCCTGACATCGCGGACCACATTGAAGGAACTCTCCCCTTTTTCCTTGTCTATGAGAACAATGCCGTCCGGCATTTAATCATTCACTCTCGTCCACCGGCTCGACCGGCGGATCGGACATCAATTTTGCAAGAAGCCGTTCCATGTCGGCGCCGGTTTTCAGAGAGGGATCGTGAACAAAGTGGATTTCGGGTACAAACCTGATTTCGATCCTTGTCCCGATTTCTCTCTTGATGAAACCTTTTGCACTCTCCAACCCGGCATGGGCCCTGCGCACATCCTCATCCTCTCCGATGTGGCTGAAGAAGATCTTCGCATGCCTGAGGTCATTGCTCAGATGAATTCCCGTCAGGGTCACACCATTCACCCTGGGGTCTTTAACTTTCTTTGAGAGCAGATCCGCCACTTCGCGCAAAACCAGGTCGCCGACCCTGACCGCTCTTTTTGTATGCTCACCCATCCTGCGGTCCCTCCCTTTTAAAGGTTGAACACCTCGGTCTTGACATCCACGATATCAGCCAGGTAAAGGGACTCGATAAAATCCAGCACATTGTTCAGGGAAGAATCTATATGGCGCCGATCATTTCCAACCGTACTGATCCCCAGTTCAATCCTCTGCCACTTGTCATTGGATCCGACTTCAGCAACCGACACATTGAATTTGTGTTTAATCCTGTCCACAATGCTCTTCACGATCTTCCGCTTGCCCTTTAGGGATTGATTCTCGTGAATGTGGAATTCTATCAACATAGTGCCGACAACCATCTCTTTAGCTCCGAGAGCTAAAGAGAATGTCCAATGTCCAATCCTCAATGTCCAATTTCCAAGTGAAGGGAAAAGATGACCAGTGTCTTCCTTGGGAAACTTGATCATTGACTATTTTGCATTCTACATTGGGCATTCTCTTCCTGTTCTCTCTCGATTCCGTTGGTCATTGAAAATTTTACATTCTACATTGGACATTCTTTAGAGTTCTGCTTTGACCGCCTCGATCTTGTACACTTCGAATATGTCCCCCGGTTTGACGTCCTGGAAATTCTCCAGTCCGATGCCGCACTCGTATCCGGTCTGCACTTCCTTGACATCCTCTTTGAAACGTCTGAGGGAGCTGATCTTGCCGTCAAAGACCACCACGTGATCCCGGAGGAGACGCACATTTGCGTTCCTCTCGACATGCCCGTCCGTCACCTGACATCCGGCTACCGTGCCGATCTTGGGGATATGGAACACTTCCTTGATATTTGCCCTTCCGATGACGTTCTCCTTGTAGATCGGCTCCAGGAGGCCGGCCATGGCGTTTCTCACATCCTGAATGGCGTTATAGATCACGTCATAGTATCGTATGTCCACATTCTCCTTTTCGGCGATCTCAATGGCCCTTGTGTTGGGTCTCACATTGAACCCGATGATGATGGCGCCCGATGCGGAGGCGAGCATCACGTCGGTCTCCGTAATCCCCCCGGTGGACGAGTGGATCACCTTGAGCTTGACCTCCTGGGTGCTTTGCTTGATGAGGGATTCGGAAAGCGCTTCGAGGGATCCCTGTACGTCTGCCTTGAGGACGATGTTGAGCTCCTTGATCTTGCCTTCCTGGATACGATCAAAGAGGTCATCCAGACTGACGATGGTCCTCTTCATGGTGTCCTTGGCCTTCTGGGCCTCCCTGTACATGATGACTTCTTTGGCTTTTCTTTCGTCCTGGATCACAATGAACTCATCGCCCGCCATGGGCACCCCGGATATGCCATACACCTCCACCGGCATGGAAGGACCTGCAACGGCCATCCTCTTTCCAACGTGGTTCAGCATGGCTCTCACCCTTCCGAAATGGTCCCCGCATACGAAATAGTCGCCCTGCCGGAGCGTGCCTTTCTTGATGAGCACCGTCGCCACCGGACCTCGGTTCTTGTCCAGCTTGGCTTCGATTACAGTGCCCCTCGCAAGCTTGTTGGGGTTGGCCTTGAGCTCTAGCATCTCCGCCTGCAGCAGGATGAGTTCCAGCAGATCATCAACGCCCTCGCCCGTCTTTGCTGAGATATTCGCAAAGATCGTGTCCCCGCCCCACTCTTCCGGGGCGAGCTCAAGCTCCGCCAATTCTCTCCGGACCTTGTCGATGTTAGCGTTGGGTTTGTCGATTTTATTGACAGCCACGATGATGGGAATGGATGCGGCCCTGGCATGATTGACCGCCTCTCTGGTCTGGGGCATGACTCCGTCATCGGCGGCGACCACAAGCACGATGAGGTCCGTGACCTTAGCCCCTCTCGCTCGCATTGCAGTGAAAGCCTCATGACCCGGAGTATCGAGGAATACGATATCCCCTTTCTCTTTTTCCACATAGTAGGCGCCGATATGCTGGGTGATCCCGCCCGATTCGGCGGCGGTGATATTGGACTTCCGGATATAGTCCAGGAGCGAGGTCTTACCGTGATCCACATGTCCCATGATGGTCACGACAGGCGGCCTGAAGCTCAAATCTTCGGGACTGTCCTCGGACTCCGAGAGCACGCTCTCCTCCTGGAACTGGGCGCGCTCCATCTCATAGCCGTACTCCTCGCCCACAAGGGAGGCTGTTTCAAAATCCACGGGCTGGTTCAGGTTCGCCATGACACCCATACCCATAAGCTTCTTGATCAGCTCGGCCGCTTTCACTCCCATGGCCTTGGCGAGATCGGAAAGCGTGACCATCTCAGGGACTCTGAGCTTGCGCTTTGCCGCCTGAGGGGCTGCTGCCTCCGCCGGCCTCAGTTTCCGATGCACTTCTTTGGCTGCGGCCTCCTTCTTCTTCCGTCTCAACAAGCGGCCTTCATAAAGATCCGCCCGTTCGAACACTTCCACCTTTCGATGGCGGACGATTCCTCGAGGGGTAACTTCCTTATCCCCGCGTTTCTTTTCCTTCCTCTTCCTTTCCGCGCTCTCCGTGTCCTCCTTGGGGGGGAGAGGAGCAGGGACAGACTTCAGTGCAGGTGGGGGGCTCTGCACAACCGGCGCCGGACGTTCTTCGACCACTCCCTCCTTCTTTTCTTCCTGAATCTTTCGCGACAGGGGTCCTTCTTCGGCCCTTCGAATAATTCTGGCAGGCTCTTCCATTTTTCTCTTTTTACCCTTTTTAAATTTGTCCTTTAAAGGCGGTTTAGGGGCCGTCTGGGGTTCCGTCTTTTGCGTTTCCACTGCTTGTGCGGGTTCTTGCGTAGGGGGAGGTTCAACTGGGGCGAGGGGTTCGGGTTCCCCGGGTTCAGCCTGTACAGGGGCTTCCTCGACAGGTTCCTGGAGAACCGTCGGCTCTACCTCCGTCGTCTCTTCCGGCGGTTCGGGCTGAACCGCTTCACTCCGCGGCTGCTGCTCTTCCGCCTCGATTTCAGGCTGTGCCGCCGGCTCCTCGGGTTGTTCCGGGACTCGTGGCGCTTCCACCGGCACGGTCATCCTTCTTCTTCGAATGATGGTCGGCCTGACTCTTTTTTCCTCAATGACTTCGGATACCACACCCGTAGCGATATCCTTTGCCTTGGCCGCCGCGTCCCCGTCCAAAGTACTCATATAATTCTTCACATTCAGACCGCCGGCCTTCAACTTTTCCACGAGATCCTTGCTGTCCATGTTAAGATCCTTGGCCAACTGATAAACCCTGATCTTCGCCATCGATTCCCCCAAAAACTGAAATCAAATCTTAAAGAACCCCTGCGATTATTTTCAAACAGGCCGCCCTTCCTGAATAGATTTGCACCGCAGCGCCCGTTCCAGCCGCTTCCTGGGCAACTGCTCCATGCATGAGCCCTCTTTGCAGACATAAGCCCCCCTGCCGGGCTTTGTCCCTTTTTCATCCCGCTCCATGCAGTGGCGCTCGTCCAGCACAAGCCGCAGTAGATGAACCTTGCTCCGTTTAGACCCGCAGGAGATGCATGTTCGAACGGGGTCATGCTTCCCGCGTTGAACCGGAGGGCTCCCCTTTCCCCTTCGGGGGTCGACCCCTGGACCTTGAAACGGTTCACTACCGCGCTTCCCCACCGTTTTGATCCTCGTCCGCTTCGGAGACCGCGCTCTGCTCCTTTGCCTCCATTTCACCGCTTGCCTCGGTTGGAGTTTCCGCTCCCATGTCCTTCGGGCTCCCATTTCCCTCAGCCTGCGGGGGGGGTTCCTGGGACAGGGACACGGCGCTCTGGACAATCCTCTGCGCCTTCTCTTCATCCATGTCTTTCATCTGAAGAAGATCGGAAACCGTCGCTTCAGCCACCTCACTCGCAGATTTATACCCGCTCTGATACAGATCGAGAGCCGTTTTTTCTCCGACCCCCTCCAACTGGAGGAGGGAGTCATAGGCATTCTTGAGAGCGCGGTTGTAGTTCGTTTCACTGGTCACATCCAGATGCCACCCGGACAGTTTGGAGGCAAGCCTTACGTTCTGTCCTCTCTTTCCTATAGCCAGAGAGAGCTGATCGTCCGGAACCACCACCTCCATGGTGTGGTTCTCCTCTTCCACCAGCACTCGGATGATTTCCGCAGGCGCCAGGGCATTGCAGATGAATTTCGCAGGATCCGGGTCCCAGGGCACGATATCGATTTTTTCTCCGCGAAGCTCCTGAACAACCGCCTGCACCCTCGTCCCCTTCATGCCGACGCAAGCGCCGACGGGATCCACATCGCTGTCCCTGGAGGTCACTGCGATCTTTGCCCTGCTTCCGGGCTCCCTGGCCACCTGCATGATCGTGACGATCCCCTCGGCGATCTCAGGGACCTCATTCTCAAAAAGGGCGGAGAGGAAGTTGGGATGCGTGCGGGAAAGGACGATCTGAGGCCCTCTGCTGAACTGCTTCACCTCCAGGATGTACGCGCGAACACGATCACCCTGTTTATATACCTCCTTGGGGATCTGTTCCTTGACCGGGAGCTCAGCTTCCGTACGACCGAGATTCACGATAATTCCACCCTTGTCGAATCTCTGCACGATACCATGGACAATTTCTCCCCTTCGATCCTTGTAATCCCCGTAAACAAGGTTTCTTTCGGCCTCCCGGAGGCGCTGCATGATCACCTGTTTCGCCGATTGCGCGGCAATTCTCCCGAATTCGTCAGTGTCCATCTTGATGCCGAGACTGTCACCGACCTGGGATTCCGGGTCCATCCTTTGCGCCTCTTCAAGAGAGACCTCGAGGCTCTCATTGGTCACCTTCTCCACCACCTGCTTGAACTCGAAAACCTCGATCTCACCCATTTCATCATTGAAGGTCACTTCGAGTTCATAAGCGGGCCCCAGCTTCTTCTTGGCCGCAGCCTTGACAGCTTCTTCAAGGGTCTTGATCAACACTTCGCGATCAACACCTTTCTCCCGGCTCACTTGATCAATGACTCTCTTCAGATCTGTAACCATGCGTTCACTCCTCGATCCGCTGTGCTCCATTATGCTCCGAACTCATAAACGAGGTTCGCCTTATCGACCTCCGACCTGGGCAAGGCAACTTTTTCTCCATTCGATTCCATCAGAAGGTTCCCTTGCTGAAAATCGATCAGATAGCCCGTAAAATTCCGTCTTCCCTGTACCGGCGCGACCATCCGCACCTTGATCTTCTTTCCGATCACCCGAATGAAATCCTTCTCCCTTCTCAGGGGCCTGTCGAGTCCAGGAGAGGAGATCTCGAGCACGTACTTGTGTGCGATGACATCATGAACATCCATCACATCTCCCAATTCACGGCTCACACGGGCGCAATCATCCAGGGTGACCCCTTTTTCGGTGTCGATGTAGAGCCGGAGAACCCACCTTCCCCGTTCCATCAGGTAATCCAGGTCCACAAGCTCGAATCCCATATCCTCCAGGATCGGTTCCGTCAGATCCATGATTCTTTCAGCGATGGTCCTGTTCCTGTTCATGATCAAACAAAAAGCGGGCCTTTGGACCCGCTTCCTCACTGCAGACTGGATTGTTGCTAATTATTGATCACACGGTAATCATCAGCAGGGAAACCAAACCATGTCCGCAATTCGAAGAAGGTTCTTTCCTCCATGGGAGGGGCATGAACCACCTCAAAAAGGGAATCGGGCCTTACAACGACGAAGTCACTGGAGCGGGCAACGGGGTTCGAACCCGCGACCCCAAGCTTGGGAAGCTTGTGCTCTACCAACTGAGCTATGCCCGCTGAATCCGTTCTTCGTCACCGGCTCAGTGATCTCGAAAAAACGTTAACCGAGCTTAAAGGCTCTCTCTTAGTTAGCATAACCTCAATCAAAGTCAAGCAATATTTCCCAAGGATAACGCCTGAACAGGATGGATCCAGCCGACACCGCTGCACAGTAGCGCAACAGCCCCTTGACATCACTGCCGTACGAAAATAAGATAGCTTACAGTATAATTCATCTGAAGATGAGGTGAAAGATCCATTTGGAAGACGACCCCAGTCAAAGTCCGCTCAAATTCATCCGCTCCCTATTCAAGAGAACCGCCCACATCCAGAAAGGAGAAGACCTCACTGAAGAAATCCATGACCTGATGGACGAAGGACAGGCAAGGGGTTTCATCACGGACGAAGAATCCGAAATGGTTTATGGCGTGCTGGAACTGAGGGATACGACGGTTCACTCGATCATGATTCCACGCACTGAGATGGTTTCCGCCTCCATCGATTCAACCCTCGGAGAGGTAATCCAACTGGTGAAGGATTGCGGCCATACCCGAATACCCATATTCAGGGAGTCCATTGACGACATTGTCGGTATCCTTCACGCCAAAGACCTCCTGAAACTCTGGGGCAAGGACCCCAAGACCCCGCTCTCTTCCGATATCCTCAGGAAGCCGTACTTCGTGCCGCCGGCAAAATGCGTAAGCGAGCTGTTGAAGGAGTTGAAAGAGCGGAAAAGCCATCTGGCTATCGTAACCGACGAATACGGGGGCACAGCCGGAATAATCACCATCGAAGACATCATTGAGGAGATCGTTGGAGAGATTCAGGATGAGCACGACAGGGAGCCTCCATTCCTCACGCTGCTCGATGAAAAATCCATATTGGTGGATGCGCGCCTCGAGATAGAGAAGCTCGAAGACCACTTCGGAATAACCCTTCCCAGGGACAGCTATGAGTCGGTGGGCGGATTTATTATCCATCTCCTCGGCAGGATTCCCAACGTCGGAGAAAAGGTCGTGTACGACCGGCTGGAAATGACCATCAAATCCGCAGGGGTCCGAAAAATTGAAGAAGTCGTTATTACGGACACCACCCCTTCATCTCAATCCGGCGAGGCCCGCGCCGGGAATCACTGATCATTAATGAAAAATGATAAATGGCCAGCGGCATTAGCTGTTCTTTCCGGATTGCTCCTGACTCTCTCTTTTCCTCCTTTGAAGGCGCCCTGGCTTGCCTGGATTGCACTCATTCCGCTATTGAAGAGCATATCGGGGAAACCTGGACGAAAAGCCTTTACCCTCGGTCTTGTGGCAGGGCTCGCCCATTATTTCTCCCTTATGTACTGGATCGTTGTTGTCCTCGGGCATTATGGCGGCCTCCCTTTGCCGGCGAGCATCGGGGTTCTGGCGCTGTTCTGTCTCTATCTGGCACTTTATCCGGCCTTGTTTGCACTCCTGGCCCGTGAACTCCAGGGCAGTCGCCTGCAAATCCTGGGATCGGCGGCCCTTTGGACAAGCACCGAGCTGCTGCGCGCCAAAGCACTGACTGGTTTTCCATGGTCTCTCCTTGCCCACTCGCAGTTTTCCCAACTTCCATTGATTCAAGTAGCGGATCTGTTCGGGCCGTATGCGATTTCCTTTCTCCTCGTCTCTTCCAATGTACTGCTCTACCTTCTTCTTTTCGATTTCCGCTCCTTCTCCAGACCATTCCGAAAGGCGGAGGCCGTAGCGGTCGTTGTGCTTCTCTCTGCGACCCTCGTCTATGGAATGGTCCGGCTGGAGCAGTTCGATTCGCGGGATGAACTTCAGAAAACCGCCAAGATAGCGGTTGTTCAGGGGAACATCGATCAGTCGGTCAAGTGGGATCCCCAATATCAGGAAAGAACCCTCGAGATTTATGAAACCCTTACCCGGAAAGCGGCCGATTTCAACCCGGATCTCGTGCTTTGGCCTGAAACCGCTGTTCCCTTCTTTTTTCAGGAGGAGAACGCGCTGTCCAAGAGGGTGGCGGATGTCTCCAGACAACTGGGGAAAACCCTCATCTTCGGAAGCCCTGCATATGGGGTCAGCAAAGAGGCCACCCAATTCTACAATCGGGCATATATCGTATGGGATGGGAAAGTCCACGGCTATTATGACAAAATCCACCTTGTTCCCTTCGGGGAATATGTGCCTTTGAAAGGTCTGCTGTTCTTTGTGAACAGACTGGTGCCCGCCGCGGGGGATTTTGCATCGGGGAGTGTTCTCAATCCTCTGAGGGGGCCGGGGTTCTCTTCAGGGATTCTGATCTGTTTCGAGGTTGTCTTTCCCGAACTTGCAAGAGGGCAGGTGCAAAGAGGAGCGGACATCCTGATCAACCTCACCAATGACGCCTGGTTCGGAAAAACGAGCGCTCCATACCAGCACCTCAGCATGGCTGCTTTCAGGGCTGTTGAAAACAGGAGACCCCTGGTCCGGGCTGCGAACACGGGGATCAGCGGTTTTATCCGACCGACCGGGGAGATTACCCTGCGAAGCGATCTTTTCAGGAGAGACCTGCTGACAGCGGAAGTGGCTCTCGGTCCCGCACAGACGAGCCTCTACACGCGCCATGGGGATATCTTTGCTCTTTTCCTGTTCGCATTCAGCGTGATTCAAATTATTTTGGTTATATGGTATAGAAAACGGAACTCGGCCACTAAGACACGAAGAAGAAAATGACCAATGTAGAATGTCCAATGTCCAAGTGAAAGGCAAGAAGGGAAGATTTCCAGATTCTCGCTGAATGTATCACTTGATCAGTGGAAATTTTACATTTTACATTGGAAATTATTTATGTCTTTGTGGCTGATCTTTCCTTAAAGGAGGCCGAAGAAATGAACCAGGAAATTTTAGCGAAGATCGATTCCATTGTGCAGCACCTGCAAGAGATCAGAGGTCATCTTTGACTTGGAGAGCCGGCAGAAAGAACTTGAGAACATCGAAAAGATCATGGCGAGTGGTGATTTCTGGCAGAAGAACAGGGACGAAATCTCCAGGCTGAGCCAGCAACGTGTCAGCATCAGGGGCAACATCGACAGCTGGCATCGCTTTTTCCGCGAAATCGAGGACGCCAGGCTCCTGGCCCAGATGGCGATGGAGGAAGAAGACGAATCTTCCTTGAAGGAGGTGGAGACCGACGTTCATCGAATCGAGAAGGAGATCAAAGGTCTTGAGTTCCAGCTTCTCCTCGGAGACCCCGATGACAAGAGGAACGCGATTGTCGCCATCAATGCCGGCGCCGGAGGGACCGAGGCCCAGGATTGGGTAGAGATGCTCTTGAGAATGTATTTGCGATGGTGTGAGTCCAAGAGTTTCGCGACCCGGATTATCGATCACCAGCCAGGGGACGAAGCGGGGGTGAAGAATGTCACATTCACGGTGACCGGTCCATATGCTTACGGCTTCCTCAAATCGGAACATGGAATTCACCGGATGGTCAGGATTTCGCCCTTCGACTCTACAGGGAGACGCCATACCTCTTTTGCCTCGGTTTCAGTCCTTCCTGAGGTGGACATCGATATCAAAATAGAGGTGGAGGAAAAAGATATCCGAATCGACACCTTCAGAGCAAGCGGTCCGGGCGGGCAACACGTGAACAAGACCAGCTCGGCCATCCGGATTACCCACCTGCCTACGAACATCGTCGTGCAATGTCAAAATGAGAAATCCCAGCATAGGAACAAGGACATGGCCATGAAGGTCCTGAAGGCGAGACTCTATGAGCTCGAAAAGGGCAAGCTCGAAGAGAAGAAACAGCAGATGCACGACAACCAGAAAGAGATTGCCTGGGGCAGCCAGATCAGGTCTTATGTCTTCAATCCATACAGACTGGTAAAAGATCACCGAACCAATGTGGAGGTTGGAAATCTGGACAGGGTGATGGATGGAGATCTGGACATGTTTATGGATGCTTATCTTCGCAAATAACCGGTTAAGGAACAGGCATGGGGTTCGAGGAATTCACTTCAACTCCTCGTTCCCCAACCTCCTCAGAGATAGAAGCTCGCCGCTCCGAGTGTCAATCCGAATTTCCTGCTTATCTCCGCGGTCAACACCCTCCTCTTGCACACCTCCCCGCAATCTCAGAACACTTTTATCATAAGACATGAAGGACACCGATCGGCGGGCGCTCAGAAATCCGCGGTGATCGTCGCATATGCGCCTTCGTTCTTTTCATGACGGAACACCCGGGTTTCAGGAATCTTATGTTTTCACCCGGGATGAACGGTTGCGCGCAAGTATCGAAGTGGAAGTTCAGAAGGTGAATTCCGCATGGAAGAGCAGTAGGGAGCATATGCAAGGGATCTCATTTCCGAATACAGAGAAAAACCCATGGTTCTTTGCGTATTCCTGCTCATATATTTTATAGCGAGGTAAGTCTCAACTTCGCCGATCTGGGGGGCTCATCTGCAGGGGGCGTCTCCCCCAGGAGGCGGTCTATCTTTCGCGTGTTCTTCCCTTTCCTGTTCTTTGAAAACGTCTTGGTGCTCTGAAGTCGATTTTGCCGCCTTTACTTTTTTTCCGGCCCCTGGCCGGTTTTATTTCCATCTGGTGGAGATCAATACAGACGACGGTTTTCATATGCCGGGAATACAGATATTTCGATTCGCAAGGAAATCATGGAAGGAGCCCTGCAGTAATGAAAAGCTACAGCATGAGATTAGGGTTTTACTATTCGCTTAAGCCTCTGGTACCGAGGACCATACAGATTCTGTTGAGGAGGAAAGCGACCCGCTTCAAACTCCATCGCTCTTTGAAGACCTGGCCGATCAATCATGCGGCTTCCAAACCCCCGGAAGGCTGGGGGGGATGGCCTCAGGGGAAGAGGTTTGCCTTCGCCCTGATGCATGACGTGGATACAGCCAGGGGGCATTCCAAATGCAGGCGTTTGATGGCCCTTGAGATGCAAATGGGAGTTCGATCCTCTTTCAATTTCGTGCCGGAGAGATACAGCGTCTCCCCTGATCTGAGGAACGAGCTTGTCCGGAACGGCTTTGAGGTGGGGGTGCACGGCCTGAAGCACGACGGCAAACTGTTCCTGAATCGGAGAACTTTTGAATCCAGCGCGGTCAGGATCAACCAGTACCTGAAGAAATGGGAGTGTTCCGGGTTTTCTTCGCCGTCCATGCTCAGAAGACTCGAATGGATGCATGCGCTGGATATCAGCCACGCCACGTCCTGTTTCGATACAGACCCCTTTGAGCCCCAGCCGGACGGTGTGAATACGATCTTTCCCTTCTGGGTAAATGGCCATCCCCAGAAAAAAGGATATGTTGAATTGCCCTACACTCTCCCCCAGGATCACTGTCTCTTCGTGATGATGAAGGAGAGGAATATCGATTACTGGAAGATAAAACTGGACTGGATTGCGGTCCATGGCGGCATGGCGCTCGTCAACACGCATCCGGATTACATGAAGTTCAATAAAGGGGAATTGAAAATAGAGGAATACCCCAAGACCTATTACGAGGAGTTTCTCAGATATGTGCAGAAGGAGTATGCGGGGCAGTACTGGCACGCGCTGCCCAGTGAAGTGGCCGATTTCTGGCGCACCAGTATGGTTCACCAGACCGGTCACAAACAACTGAAAGTCACTGCCGGAGGTTTTTCGAGAGCCTCGCTATTCTCTTATCTTCCGTACCTTTTCTTTTAGTGGATCCATGTAAAGCGTGGCGAATATCTTTGCATCCGTAAGCAGGCTGCTGATGAGACAGAATTCATTCGGCTGGTGCGGGGTGCCTGATTCGGTCTGCCACACAGCCGCAGGCAGTTTGGCCCTGCGAAAAAAGGCCGCTACCGTGCCTCCGCCGATCCCCATAGGCCTGGCAGTTTTTCCGGTCACCGACTTTATGGCTCTGGCCAGGGCTTTCACAACAGGGGCATCCCTGGGCGTGGGTTCCGTCGCAGGCTGCCTGTAGACAGGTTCGATCTCGATGCCCAGACCAAGTTCCTCCGATATTTCCCTGGCAATCCCCCCCATGTGAGCGAGAACCTCGTCCAGGGAGTATTCGGGAAGTATCCGGCAGTCCAGATGAAAGACGTCCCTTCCCGGAATCGTATTCACGTTGGGGACATTCGCCTCCATCTTGGTCGGCTCAAAAGTCGAACAGGGCGGACTGAAAAGATCGTCTCTTGCACCGAACCTTTCCTTTACCTGTTGGAGGGCGACAATCAGTCGTGCTGCTCCATACAGGCTGTTTCTCCCTTTGTCCGGGGTGCTTCCATGACACTGCTTGCCCAGAACAGTGAACTTTATCCAGAGCATGGATTTTTCAGCTACCTCGATCATGGTACCTTCCTCGTTCCCGGAGTCCGGTACCACGATCAGGTCCGAGGGCCTGAATAGATCGGCTCGGCTCTTAAGCAGGTATTCGAGACCGAATGCACTGCCGGTTTCTTCATCTGCGACAAAGATGAGTCCGACGGGACGTTCAGGCCTGTTCCCTGTATCCAGCAGCGCCTTGAGACCGAAATAGGAGCTTACGATCCCGTGCTGATTGTCTTCCACTCCTCTCCCGATGATACGGTCCTCTTCCACCCTGATTCGATAAGGGTCGCCATCCCATAAAGTGATGTCTCCGGGAGGAACGATATCCATATGACTCAGCGCCCAGGTCACCGGACCGCCCTTGGTCCCATTCCATCTCGCAACAAGATTAGGACGATACCCATGAGCGGCATTCGGATCCGGCGCCTGAATCTCCTCCAGGTGATCCGGATTCATTTGAGCAAGCCGGCCCTTCAGGTACTCCGCTTTCTCATGTTCTCCTGTGCCGCCGTTTTGAGATCCCAAGGCAATTTTCGACGTGAGATCTTCCTGCAGTCGAATCATCTCTTCCCGATACTGATCGATTCTTTCATAGATCTCTTTGGGAATATTCACCAGTTCTCTCCTTCCCGGGTTGGGGAAAATGAAGGCCCGACAGCCTTGCAATTTCCCTCATTATGCGTTCGTAAAACTCACGGCCGTCCACCCCATGAACCGGGGAGATCGGATTTCCGAAGTTGATTTGAACCGGCGTGGGATAACGACCGGGGAGATACCGGATTCCCACCGGAATACACGGGAGGCCCGTACGGCCGAGAATCATCCGAATAAGCCCGCTTCGCCCCGGCCCCACAGCCTCCCTGTAATACGTTCCCTCCGGAAAAATGACGATCCCCTCCCCTCTGTGGAGCAGCGCCCAAAGGGTTCTAATGGAGGATCGACTCTCCATGGGGCGTTTCCGGTTTAGCGGAATGCCGCCCAATGAGGTGATGAACCAGCGAGAGAGGGCTGTCTCAAAAAGCTCATGCTTTGCCACGTAATACAAGGGTCTCCCCACGGTCATACCCAGCAGGGGGACATCTTCCCACCTCTGGTGTTTTGGGAGGAGAAGAAATGAGCCGGTCCGCGGCACTCGGGACAGCCCCTGGGTGTGGACGCGAAAGAATGGGAACAGAAGCACCCTTGACGCCAGCAGAGTGAGCCTGAAAACAGAGGACCGCGTCCCTGCTTCATGGCTGCGCACTGAAGCGCTTGGCGCGGAATCGTGTCCGTGGTTCGCGTTTGTCTCTCCACGTTCACGGATCGCGCTCACATCTCTACCCCTTTATTCCACTGTCACGCTCTTTGCAAGATTCCTCGGTTTATCTATGTCCCTGTTCAGGAACCTGGCGCAGTAATAGGAAATCAGTTGACATGGGACTACTGTCAGAATGGGGTAAAGGTATTCGAGAGTAGGAGGGACCTCAATGATCTCGTCGGCGAGCTCCCTGACTTTTTCATCACCCTCTGTCACAATGGCGATGACAGGCCCTTTGCGGCTCTTGATCTCCTGGATGTTGCTGATCATCTTCTCGTACATCGAGTCTCTTGGAGCAAGCGCCACCGTGGGCATGGCCGGGCTGATCAGTGCAATTGGACCGTGCTTCATCTCGCCGGCAGCATACCCCTCCGCATGAATGTAAGAGATCTCCTTGAGCTTCAATGCGCCTTCCTGCGCTATGGGATACTGGTACTTCCTCCCAAGGAACAGCCAATTGCTGCATCGATAGTATTTCTCTGCAATCGCCTGGATGTGATTGTCATAAGAGAGCACCTTCTTGATCTGATCGGGCAGCGCTGAAAGAGCCTGGATAGCCTCGACCCCTTCTGTCAGGGAGAGGTTCTGGTGACGTCCCAGGAGAAGTGCGAGCAGGGTAAGTATGGTCAACTGGGAGACAAAAATTTTGGTGGAGGCCACGCCTATCTCAGGTCCCGCATGACAGTACACTCCCGCGAGGGTCTCCCGGGAGATGGAGCTGCCGACCACGTTTACGATGCCGAGAAGCTGGGCGCCCTTTCTCCTGGCCTCTCTGATTGCAGCCAGAGTATCGGCCGTCTCGCCGGACTGGCTTATGGCAATGATGAAGGTGTTAGGCGGAAAATTGAGCTTTCTGTACCGGAATTCCGAGGCGATTTCCACTTCCACATCGATTTCCGTCAACCGCTCGAACACATATCGGCCGACACACCCCGCATAATAGGAGGTGCCGCAGGCCACAATGACGAGGTGGCGACAGTCCTTCAACCGCTCCCAGACCGGGATAATCCCCCCAAGCTTGGGAACCCCCTCGCCCGGCTCGAGTCTTCCCCGGATGGCATTCAACAGGGTCTCCGGCTGTTCGTAAATCTCTTTCAGCATGAAATGGGGAAATCCGTTGAGTTCCGCGTCCTCCGCCTGCCATTCCACTGTCTCTGCAACCCGCGTCACACTCTTTGCCTGGGCAGTGGAGATGCTGTACCCGTCTGCTGTGAGCAGGGCCAGTTCATTGTCGTTCAGGTGAACCACCTGGTTGGTGTACCTCACCATGGCCGATACGTCGGAAGCGGCGAAGTTCCCGCCATCTCCCACGCCGATGATCAGCGGGCTTCCTCTCCTGGCGATAACGATCTCACCGGGTCTTTGCCTGTGGATTACCGCAATCCCGAAGGTCCCCTCGATCTGGGACATGGTTTTTCTCACTGCCTCGCTGAGGTCTCCATCAAAGCTGAGAGCGATGAGATGGGCCAGCACCTCGGTGTCGGTCTGAGACCTGAAGCGTACGCCGGACTTTTCCAGCCGTCTCCTGATTGGGTGGTAGTTCTCGATGATTCCGTTATGGATGACAAAGACGTTTTCGGCCTGATCCCTGTGCGGATGCGCGTTCTCCTCGCTCGGCTCGCCGTGAGTGGCCCAGCGGGTGTGCGCAATGCCGCAGGTCCCGGGAAGTTCCACGTCCTGCACCTTTTTTTCCAATTCGATGATTTTGCCCACCGCCCTGTAAAGCTCGACCCCGCCGCCGAACTGCACGGCCATGCCGGCCGAATCGTAGCCGCGGTACTCCAGCCTTTTGAGCCCTTCAAGCAGGATAGGCTTCGCCTTGTCTTTGCCCACATAGCAGATGATGCCGCACATCTCAGGTCCTTTCTAAAGGAATGTCCGACCGGACATCCTACATTGGACATTCTCTTCGGTTTGCCTTTACTTGGTAATTGGACATTGGACATTCTACATTGGACATTCTCTTCTTCGTGTCCTGGTTGCGAACCGGCTCAAGAACCAAAATAGTTCTCCACAACATGTCTTGCAATATCCTTGGCCCGAATTCCGAGTCTTTCCCCGTGTACCGCAAGGACCGAAATACAAATCGCCTCATCCTCTCCTGAATCGGGAATGGCGTAGGCCGTCACCCAGTCCACTCTGTTCTGGTCGGACGGATCGTTGATCGAACCGGTTTTTGCGCCGAGTTCCAGATCCTTGAACTCGTTCTTGCGAAGAAACCTATTGAACGCGGTTCTGGCCGTCCCTGTTACAACTGTCTCGTCCATCAATACCTTCATCTTTCTGGCCGTCTCTCCGCTCACAGGGCTTGCCAGATGAACAGGCTCCGAGCTGTAGACGAGATTTCCATGCTCGTCCGCGATTCTCCTGACCAGCCGAGGCCCCATCATATTTCCTCTGTTCGCAACGGCGCCCGCAAGCATTGCAGCATGAATAGGGGAGATAAAGGTTCTCTTGTTAAACCCGGACGCAATCTCTGCCAGAGCAAAGTCATCTGCCGGAGCCTCCATGGGGCTCACCTCGAGGGAAAGATCGAAAGGAATGGGCTGGTTGAAGAAGAACCGGTCTGCATACTCAGTCACCAGGGAAGAACCCAGGTGGTATATTCCCAGCCTGCCGAAAACAGGATTAATGGATGAGGAAAAGGCCTTGGTCAACGAGGTGGCTGAACCTGAAGGCTTTTTCTCGGGCTTCAACTGGCTGCGGTAAAGTGTATATTTTCCTCCTCTGAAAACGAGGGACGTATCGGGGGTCAGGCCGCGAGCATCGATCGCCGCTGCCGCGGTCACAATTTTGAACAGGCTTGCCGCAGGGTGGTCGGCCTTGAGACAAAGGCTCCTTTCGTTCCCGTTCCCCCCGTTCCTGTAATCCGAAAAAGCCAGGACTTCGCCTGTGGTTGGTCTCAGCACCACGGCGGCTGCCCGAACCGTGAGCGACTGACGCAGGAGATCCTGCAGATAATTCTGCAGAGGCGGCAGAAGCGAGGTCTCAACAGAGAGTATGGAGCCGTTTCTCGCAACCGTATAGTTCCTGGCGCCGGGTCCGGACCCGATATTCAAATCGTCCAGCAGCCGGGGAAGGTCTTGCCGGCCTATCTTCTGCGGGATCCTTTTTTCCTCGACCGCCGCCTTCTTTTCCGCCTGAACCCGGTTCAGACTGAGTTGGGCAAAAATCCACGATCCCGAATAGCCCATAATGCTGAGGATCAGGACGATACCGCAGATCCATATGGTCAAGAATGGCAGCTTTTTGCGAAAAGCGCTCTTGGAACGGGCCTTTTGGAGTTCTCTCTGGAATTCCCGCCAGTTTGGGGAGTGGCCGTTGTAGCCGCTCATCCCGCGTCACCGGGCGTGATCGACTCTATCCCTCCCATGTAAGGACGCAACGTTTCCGGTATCAAAACGCTTCCATCCTTTTGTTGATAATTCTCCAGTATTGCCACCAAGGTCCTCCCTACTGCGAGCCCGGATCCATTCAGTGTGTGAACCAGTTCCGTTCCGCTTCCCCCTTTCTTCTTGAACCGGATGGAACTTCTTCTGGCCTGAAAATCGGTAAAGTTGCTGCATGAAGAGATTTCCCTGTACAGTTGCTGCCCAGGAAGCCAAACCTCGAGATCGTAGGTCTTTGCCGACGCAAAACCCAGATCCCCCGTGCAGAGGGAGACGACACGGTACGGCAAGGCAAGCCGCCTCAGGATTTCCTCCGCGTTGCGGGTAAGTTTCTCAAGTTCCTGGTCGCTTTCCTTCGGATGGCAGAACTTGACCAGTTCCACCTTGTTGAATTGATGCTGACGAATGAGACCTCTGGTGTCCTTGCCATAAGAGCCCGCCTCAGATCGGAAGCAAGGCGTATAGGCCACATAGAGGATTGGAAGCATTTCCTCGGAGAGGATCTCCTCCCTGTGAATATTGGTCACAGGCACTTCGGCTGTGGGGATGAGATACAAATCCCATCCCTCCACCTTGAACAGGTCCTGCGCAAACTTCGGCAACTGCCCTGTGCCGGTCAACGATGCAGAGTTGACCATGAAAGGAGGCAGGATTTCCTTGTACCCATGCTCCCGGGTGTGGATGTCGAGCATGAAGTTGATCAATGCACGCTCCAGTCGCGCGCCTGCACCGGAATAGAGTGCGAACCTGGCACCCGCCATTCTGGATGCGCGGCCGAAATCAAGAATCCCGAGTTTCTCCCCTATTTCCCAGTGGGGCAAGGGATCGAAGCCCATCTTCCCGGTTTCGCCCCAGGTGCGAACGACGGGGTTATCCGCCGCATCGGCGCCAACCGGCACGGAGGGGAGCGGAACATTGGGCACGACCATCAGGAAAGGTTTGAGTTCCTCATCCACCTCTACCAACAGCGTTTCCCGCTCTTTTATCTCCTGGGATACTTTCTTCATGTCCGCAATGAGGCCGGAGGCATCCGCACTTTTCTTTTTCATCAGCGCGATTTCCTCGCTCACCTTGTTGCGCCGATGGCGGAGCTCTTCTACAACCGGGAGAATCTCCCGCCTTTTCCTGTCGATGTTTTCAAAGGCGGAGAGATCCAGATCATACCTTCTGTTCCGGAGCATCTCCCTAATCGACTCCATATGAGACCTGATAAATTTGAGATCGAGCATTCCTTTTCCCCGACACATTTCGATAGCGGAAGGGGCCGCAGCCGGCCCCGAAGACACCATGTGCTTTTATTCTGGTTCTTAGCACAAAGGGCGGAAAACGGTCAAATTTTATATCGGACGGAACTTGAGATGAAACAGCTGATGAGGATGCTCCATCACCTCTCCTGAAGTGGTTGTTGTATACCTAAAGTGGTAGTTGTATATATGCGATGTCTATAGTATGATTTACCAAAACATCGCCCCGACTCGGAACCGTTTGAACTATGCCGAAAAAGCACGATAAGGAAAAAGGGAGTCCCTTCTGGGATTTTTTTACTTCTGTACGGCTGACCATAGTAATTCTGATCCTGCTCGCCGTAGCCTCCGTTGCCGGGACATTGATCCCCCAGAGGGAGGAGGCTGCACGGATCGCTCACGAGATGAGCCCTGCCATGGTCCAGCTTTTCGAGACCCTGCAGTTGTTCGATGTGTATCACTCCTTCTGGTTCCGCATCATTATTGCCGCACTCGGATTGAATTTGCTGATCTGCTCCATCGATCGTTTTCCGTCCGCCTGGAAGCGGTTCAAAGGCAGTGACGGCCTGGAAAGGACCGCGGTATTCAAGGATGTTCCCTCACACAGGATTTTTTCCGTCTCGACTGGGAAAGAGGAGACTTCAAGCCGCATCTCTCAGTGGTTCCATCGTCACTTCCGGCGGATCCGGATAAAAAACGGGAGTCAGGAAGACGTGCTCTATGCAGAAAAGGGGCGGTATTCCCACTTCGGGGTCTATCTCGTTCACCTCAGCGTGATCTTTATCCTCCTCGGGGGAATGATCGGGTCCTTCGTCGGATTCGAGGCAAATGTCAACATTCCGGAGGGGGAGACGGTTGATACGGTTTTTCTTCGCAGGAACGGGCATCCCGTGGAATTGGGGTTCGCTGTCCAATGCCGGAGCTTCACGGTCGAATTTTATGACAACGGCGCCCCCAAGGAGTACAAATCAGAGCTCATTTTTCTTGAGAACGGGAAACCGGTCCTCGACACCCCTGTGCTGGTGAATCATCCGGTTTCATTCAGGGGAATCACCTTCTATCAGTCGAGCTACGGGTCCATGGCAGGAGACAAAATTCTTCTCCGCATCAGCAAAGATGGATCCGGCAAGGGAGACTCGCTGGTTGAGGTCAAGAAAGGGGACTCCTTCCCTCTGCCGGATCAGGACGGGAAATTCATGGTTAGCGACGTAAGGGCGGATTTCATGAGATTAGGCCCTGCAGCGCAAATCCAGGTTCAGCCGCCCTCCGGTGAACCGGTGCTTTTCTGGATTTTCCTCAACCGCGATGCAATAGAGAAAATGGTTCCAGGGTTATTCGAAAAGTCCCCCAGGTTCAATTATCAGGCGTATCGTCCCTATTCCTTTTTCATGCAAAAGGCGGAGACGAAGTACTATACCGGGCTTCAGGTCAATAGAGATCCCGGTGTGCCGTTTGTCTGGATCGGCTGCATCATGATGATCTGCGGCTTCTTCCTCACTTTCTTTTCCTCTCACAGACGAGTATGGGTAAAGGTTTCCGAAAAGGACGGAAACGTTAAGGTAAGGGTGGTCGGAAGGTCCAACAAGAACCCCGTCGGCATGGAACGGGAGTTGGACAGCGTTACCGAGAGCTTGCGGAATTTAACCCAATAAGAAGGTATCTGATGTCGGACGCAGAAATTCTTAGTTATATCACTTTTGCATATTTTTTCTCCTTCCTCGCCTATCTCCTGATGATGGTCATGGGCAGAGAGGCCTTCGGACGCGCTGCCACGATTATCACACTTGCCGGACTGATCGGGCACAGCATGGGATTGATCTACCGTTGGGTTGAATCCTACAGGATAGGAATCGGCCATGCTCCCCTGTCCAATCTTTACGAGTCCCTCATCTTTTTCGCATGGGCGATCATCTTACTGTATCTCCTGATAGAGTGGCGCACCCGGAACCGATCCGTGGGTGTCTTCATCACGCCGATCGCCTTCCTGGCAATGGCTTATGCGTCCTATTCTCCGAATATCAACAGCCGCATCCAACCCCTCGTTCCCGCACTCAAGAGCAACTGGCTGATCGCCCATGTACTGACCTGCTTTCTGGGATATGCCGCGTTCGCTCTCGCATTCTGTCTCAGCCTGATGTACTTCTTCAAACGAATGGACAAGCCCTCTGGAAAGAACCTTTTCGTCAAGCTCATCCCTGGAACCTCCATACTCGACGACCTGAATTACCAGATGGTGGCGATCGGTTTTCTCCTCCTCACGCTGGGCATCATCACCGGCTCGGTCTGGGCCCATTCCGCATGGGGGACCTACTGGAGTTGGGATCCCAAGGAAACCTGGTCTCTGATCACCTGGCTCGTCTACGCGGCCTTTCTTCATTCAAGGATGGTCAGGGGCTGGCGTGGAAAGAGACTGGCCATTCTGTCGATCGTAGGCTTCTCCTGTGTGCTGTTCACTTATTTCGGAGTCAACTATCTTGCCGGTCTGCACAGCTACGCGACTTAGCATTTGACATTGGTCATTTGTCCTTTGTCATTGGTCGTTTTTCATTTCCGTCTTGGACGTGCTCTCCTCCGGGATGTCCATGCCACCATTCCTCAACTGCCGCCCCTGAAGACTCGTGTAGGAGCAAGCTCCTGCTTGCGATCCCTTCTGCTCCGGAGGAATCGCTATCCCCGCGACTTTCCTTTCCCGACAAATGACTATATGATCAGTGACTCCCTTTCCCTGAAATGACAAATGGCAAATGACAAATGACAAATTCCTACGAATACCAGCAGACCAACCGCTACTTTGCCCAGGTGCCGGACGGGATGGAGCAGTTGGCTTCCGAGGAGCTTTCTGAACTGAATGGACGCGACGTTTCGGCGGCATATCGTGGGGTCTATTTTCTGGCCGACCATGCGACGCTCTACAGGGTCAATTACAGATCACGGATCCTCTCCAGGATTCTGGCCCCGCTGATCACTTTCCGGTGCCACTCAACCGATTACCTTTACAGGAAGGCAAGGGAGATCGAATGGTCCGACTTCCTCGACGTCGATCAGTCTTTCGCGATCTTCTCAAATGTCTCCAACAGCAAGATCAGCCACTCCCAGTTCGCCGCTCAGCGTCTCAAGGACGCTGTGGTTGATCACTTCAGGGAGAAGTCCGGCAGAAGGCCTTCGGTGGACAGGGAAGAGCCCGATCTCTGGATCAGTCTTCACATCGAGAGCAACAGGGCCCTCCTCAGTGTAGATACCTCCGGGGGCTCTCTCCACCGCAGAGGCTACCGCTCAATGAGTCTTACAGCCGTCATGCAGGAGACGCTTGCCGCCGCAGTGGTTCGTCTCTCGGCTTGGGACGGCTCCCGGCCGATCTATGATCCCATGTGTGGGGCCGGGACATTCCTCTGCGAAGCCCTCATGCTCCACTGCCGAATCCCGGCCGGCTATCTCAGAAAGAGATTCGGATTCGAGCGTCTGCCGGATTTCGATGGTTCCCTGTGGCAAAAGACAAAGAAGCAGGCGGACGCTGTGATCCGGGATCTGCCGGAAGGATTGATCGCAGGGAGCGATCTCTCTCGCAGAGCGGTGGAGACTTCGAGGACGAATTTGAGAAATTTACCCCATGGGGACAGAGTCCTGCTTTACACAAAGGATTTCCGAGAGCTTCCCGGCCTTGAGGAAAGGGTCATTGTTTGCGACCCCCCCTATGGGGTGCGGTTGCAGGGAAAAGAAAACCTGCCCGGCCTCTATAAAGAACTGGGCGATTTTCTGAAGCGGAAATGCAAGGGCTCGACGGCTTTCATCTATTTCGGGAACCGGGACCTCATGCGCCATGTCGGCCTGAAAACCTCGTGGAAGGTTCCTCTCCTTTCCGGCGGCCTGGACGGCAGACTGGCGAAATACGAGCTGTACTGAAGAGAAAGATTGAGGTATTGGAATGATGGAATGATGAAACGTTGTGTCAAACCTTCTTCACAATTTCCACCATTCCATTGTTCCACTATTCCAACATTCCAGGATGCTGTTATGCGACCGCCGGATGCCGGGGAACTTCGAAAGCTGGCTGAAGAGCTTATCTCCCAACAGACTACCATGACCATCTCCACTGCGCATGACAATACGCCGTGGGCCGCCCCTGTCTACTATGCTAATCGGAAGTCCCGTTTTTACTTCTTCTCCGATCCCTCTTCCCGCCATATTCGCGAAGCACTTGAGTCACGGCACGCTGCTGCAGCAATCTTCCATCAAGCCTCCACATGGAAGGAAATTAGAGGCATTCAGATGTCGGGGTCGATCAGCCATGTGCTTCCCGGCCTGGATGCCATTCGGGCCACCCGTGCCTATCTTCGAAAATTCCCCTTCACCCGGGATTTCTTCGAACCTGCCCTTCAGATCGATCTCGAAGCTTTCATAAATAAATTCCATGTAAGGCTGTATGCCTTCCTCCCGACTCTTATCTATTACCAGGATAACAGGATCCGCTTCAGTTTCCGGGAGAAGATCAGTCTTGAGTGACTTGCCGGAGCGCTGCAAAAGCGACGTTTCACCGTCAAAGGATTGTCGATGGCCGGCTGAAAAGGTGTTTCCCTAAGATCTCTTTTTTCTTTTTCCTCCCATCTTTCCATGGCTCCGCCCGATCCGTGAAACACCTTTTGTTATGCGTTCAGGAGCTTTCCAGCCTTTCTTTCCTGCCGGACTGCACGGCGCCCCTCGGGTCCGGTTCCACAAAGTGGAACGTCTCTGGCATGAGTATTGCTTTGGGATTTCAAAATGATGAATGGACCCTGCTGTTGAGCTCTCGCGTCTGAAGCCGATCTTTCGCGGGTATTTGCCATGAAATGGAGGAAGCAGAATGAAGTTTAACACCAAACTGATTGTCTTTTCCGGGGTTATGCTGGTGTTTGTCATGGCCGTCTCTACAGCGGTGGTGGCCGTCATCATTACCCGACAAAACAGGACTGCCTCACTTCAAGGCTTGAACAATTCCCTGGAAATCGTGCGTGACGACCTGGAGGTAAAGCAGGAGAAACTGCTCTCAGACGGTTCGCAGTTGGCCGTTATGAACGGGATGGATTCCCGAATCAAGTTCATCATCGATTACAAGGGCCAGTTCGATGAAACCATGACAGGGAATACGTACAAGGACATTACCAATGATATTTACCAGATCGCCAAAACCAGCAAAATCTGGAAGGCTGCAATCTATGACTCCCAAGGAGATCTCGTCGCGTTCACATCACAGAAGGACGAAAAGACCTATCTCTGCGGATATGCCGCCGCACAAGGCAAGGTCATCAAGACAGCGTACTTGAAGGAAGGGGCCGCGCTGAAAACAGATATCATGCAGAAGACCGAAACTCTCCCGGATCCTGTGATCAGCCTCAAACTCGGAAAGCAGATCCCAGATCATCCAAAGACGGTTTTTGAACCGGCAGGTCCTCTTGTGTGCCTCGTTGCCTACACGCCCATCATGGGGAGCCAATATAACCGGGAAAAAGAGGTGATGGAGGAACTCCAGGTAGGAGTCGCAAAGGCAGTTATCCGGCTTGAGAGCTCATTTGTAGAAAAAATGTCCAAGCTCACGGCTATGAGGGTCAATGTCTTCCTGGGCCGAAAATTCAGCACTGGGACCCTGCCTGAATATGCAGACCTCATCGGTGAAACCTCTACGGGAGCCGGGGAAAAGTCCGATTTCAAGAAGCAGGTCATCCATACCAGTGGAGTTCAGGTGAACGGCGAAAACTATTTTCAAGGACTTCTCCCGCTCGGTGGGGATTCGGCAAACGTCGGCGTTGTGGCCGCTCTCCACTCCAAGAGGGTCGCCGACTCGAACACGAATCAAATGATCCGTCTCCTCTCCCTGGTGGCCCTGGGTTGTCTTGCGCTGATCCTGCCCCTCTGTATCTTCTTTGCGAAGCGAATGACCAGGCCGATTGAAAAGGCGATCACGTCGCTGACCAATTCCGCCGCCGAAGTCTCCTCTGCAGCGGCTTTGGTCTCGACGAACAGCCGGCAACTTGCCGAGGGCGCCAGCGAACAGGCGGCATCGCTCGAGGAAACCTCCGCCTCTCTGGAGGAGATGGCCAGCATGACCAGGCAGACGGCGGACAATTCACAGCAGGCTGCCCAGTTTTCCAAGCAGGCAACCGGGGGAATGGCGGATGCGAACGTATCGATGAAAGCCCTCATTCGGTCCATGCAGGACACCTCTGCTGCCGGCGAGAACGTATCCAAGATCATCAGGACCATTGACGAGATCGCGTTTCAGACCAATCTGCTCGCCTTGAATGCAGCCGTTGAAGCGGCTCGCGCAGGTCAGGCCGGCGCAGGGTTCGCGGTTGTAGCCGATGAGGTGAGACGGCTCGCCATGCGTTCTGCCGAGGCATCCCGCAGCACCGAGGAAATGGTGAAGGAGATCATCGGGAGGATAAACGAGGGATCGGACCTTGTGAAGAAGACGGATGACAAGTACAGGGACGCGGCAATCAACATCCAGAAAGGAAAAGAGCTGGTAGAAGAGATTTTTCAGGCGGCAGAGCAGCAGGCCCGGGGCATCGAGCAGGTCAGCAAGGCCGTATCGGACATGGACCATGTGACACAGCAGAACGCATCCGGATCCGAAGAATCAGCTGCGGCGTCCGAGAGCCTGAGCACACAGGCGCGTGAAATGCACACCATCGTGGGCGACCTGATGTCGCTTTTCGGCGCAGAGAACCGGACGGAGGAATCGAGCGGCTCCCAACCGGCTGAGTCAAAGCAGCAGATGGTGTTGCTGAAGCCGGTGCCGGTGTTCTCCCCTGAGGTCCGGCGGCTTGGGCCACCGAAGAAGAAGTGAGTCTCCACCGCAGAGCCCCGCTTAACGGGACAGGCGCGCGGTCTCAGGTAACCCCGCTCATGCGGAGGGATATGAATAAATCCGAAATCCGAAGCACGAAATCCGAAACAAGTTCAAATGACCAAAATCCAAAGACCAAAACAAACGTACTTGCACCTTTCAGGTATCTTCCTTTCTGTCATTTGAAAATTCGAATTTGAATTCTTTGTTTCGAGTTTCGATATTCGAGATTCGGATTTTCAGGCCATGATTTCACACCGGATCGGTAGAACCCCTCCGGATACAATCCCCCTTCTTCACAGCCCCACCTGTACCCTGTATTTTACCTTCGCCTCACCGTCCCTGGGGACCTTCACATCAAATCGGATCGTAAACGCATCCGTCTTTCTGAAGGGATGACTGTTCGATAGAATCTTCCAGTTGCGCGTGAGCGGCTCGATCAGTCCAACACTCACCTCCTTGTCCTTGTGATTCCTCAATGTGATTTCCCATTCCAGTTCAAATAACTTGGCCGATAGCTGCCGGAAATCCGTCTGAGTCCGCTCGGCAATCAAATCGGTTGTTTCGCCTGTCTTGAGCCTTACCTCCTCATCCTTGGGGACATGGCTTATCCTGTCCTCCCCGATGAACTGCCTGCTTCCTTTCCCATCCTCGGTGTACAGGCGAACGATGCCTGCGGGGAGAACCATCCCCAACCGGTTTTCCTTCGAATTCTTGAAAAACAAGACCACGCTTACAGGCTGCCTGATGGGTTCATCCGTGAATTTCCTCGGTTGGAACCGCGTTCCATAAACCACGAACTCTTTGCGCACGGTGACGTTCCCTGCATCCAGAAAGCGAATCTGCTTGGACTGATTGTCCTTCAGCGTGGTCTTTCGCTCGAGATCATAGACGTGGTATTCGAATAGCGGGCTCTCTTCGAATTGCGGAACAGATGCCCTGGCCGCCTTCATCTCCATGGGGGCAACCACTCCGTCCCTCGCCATCCCGACCCGATGCACATTCCCTGCAATCAGCTTCAATTCTGCATCCGAGTAAGCAGTTCCGCTCCTGTTTTCAATCGTTGCCCATCCGGCCAGGTCGGAGGAATTCTCGTCAGCATGGAGCAGCAGAGCGTATTCCGCCGTCCAGTTCATATCGGTGGTCAGGTAAGAGACCTCCAGTTCCTGTGGCTCCTTCACGCGGTTGGTATAGCTCCATGCCAGAGTAGGCTTTGCCACCAGATCATCCGACAGGCTGGGCAGAACCTTGTAACCAGGATGGCCCAGGTACACTTCGTCCCGGATTCTGAAGATTTGATCCTCGTTGTTGCTCAGAAGGGTTGCTTCCACCTCATCCCTTCGATCATGAGTCTCGTTCCACGTCACGATCTTGATCTGTCGCCCCACGTATCTATCCAGAAGGCTCTTTGCATTCATCAGATCATATTCATATGTCTGCTCCACAACCGAGAAACCCTCCGGATGATTCATCGATGCGGCATGGACGCTGGACGGCAGGACACGGGAGGCTACATCCATCAACCGGAGTTCCCCCTCCCCTACCGGGAGGACCATCCTTCGGGTCTCTTTGACCAATCCCAGATTGCTGTTGTACACGGTAACTTGAACGGCTGTCCTGTCTTTCGCATCGCTTCTGGTTACCGTCTGAGCAAGGGAGGAGGTGGAGAGCGGCGGCTGCAGCAATAGGCACAAGAGGAGTACTGCTATCTTCATGGTTGCACCTCGGCAATTGGAGAGATAGGATTGTTCGTCGATTTTGACTATCAGTTCGCGAGGGAATTTGCAAGCTTCTCATGAGAAACGCAGGATGGACACGACGGCTAATCCACAAACACCGGCTCCCTCATAATCAGCCGGACAGCCTCATAAGCGATCTCTGCCAGAGCAGGATGGGTCTTTTCAAGGTTGGTCACCTGTCTGAGGTGATCTGCGGTTCTCATGATCAGAGAGGCCATGTCTCCTTCGTCCACTGAGATGAAAGACATCACTTCCTCCCAGGGAACGCGCTTTGCCCATAAAAAGAGCGCTGCGGCAGGCCAGAAGAGGATCTGTGGATTCTCGAACCCCCGCTTCACGACCAGGATGCGGATCTCCTCGATAAGCCCGAGCATTCGATCGTAGCCGCTTCCAAGGAGATCGAGGTTTTCAGGCGCGCTCACGCTGATTTCGACTTCCTGATGCCTGTCCCAGACAAAGGGGGCGATGCATCCGGCCATCACCTCCGGTCCGATCCCTTCAAACCCGCCCTTACGTATTGCCTCGGCAATCAGGAGGGGGTGATCGAGCCTCAACTTGGATGCCCATCTCCCATCTACGGTCAAGTGGGATTCTTCATCAATAAACCCGGTTTCGCGGAGGAATCTCATGTGCCGTTTGAAACTGAGCCAGAGCCCTCCCTGCAGTTCTTCGAGACTGGGTGTGAGCGAGCGGAACCCTCCTAGAAGTTTTCGCAGATCCCCCTTGCCTCTCTGAAGGCAGGTCCGGAGATGTGTACAATCCTCACAAGGCATGCCGGAGAATACGTCCTGCCGCTTTCGAACTCCCTCGCCGGGCTGATTCCGGTCTTCCGGATCGACCTCCAGGGGGCGAAGCTCCCTGATCGGGATGGATGCAAAAAGGGATTGCAGCGTCTCCACTTCAAGCGGCTCAGGAAGTTCTACCCGGTAGTCCAGAATGGATTTGATCTGATGGATGTCCACCTTTTTGAGGGTGATCCTTCCCTTTCGCACCTTCAATACTCTCTTGAGATTGTGCGCAGCACAGATCAACCTTCCCCTCTCCTCATAAGCATGAAAAACGATATAAACCATTCCATTCTTGTGGAGGATGGCTCTCCCCGGACTCAACAGCTGCCTGTAGGTATGATTGAGCCTTTCCATGCGCACATCCCTGGCGGAACGCTTTGCAGCGCGTTGGAGCTCTGTTCTTTTCTGCACGAGTTCCAGCATCTCATAGGGATCGTCGATATCGCATTTCCCTCCTGGCAAGGCTGCTCTGAAATCCTCCAGCATGAGCTGCCACTGGGTCTGCAGGGGCGAAGTCGATTTCCTCTGTTGAAAGGAAGCAAAGGACCGCTCGAGCAAATCCTTCACCTCGCCCGGTGAGTGCGAAAGCAGGAGATTGAGCACCATGGAAAAATTGACATGGATCCGGCTTACCAGGGGTTCGGGTTGGGCGGACTTGAGCCGGTAAATGAGATGAGGATCCTGATGCAGACCGGGCAAAATGACTGCGAATCCGATGTTGTCTTTTCCCCTGCGGCCGGCCCTGCCGGTCATCTGTTGAAGCTCGGTGGCAGTGAGATCCGCGAACTCCCGGCCGGTAAAACGATCGCTTTGCACAAGAACCACCGTGCGGGCGGGGAAGTTCACCCCTGCTGCAACCGTCGAGGTGGAAAAAATGGCATCCAGGTATCCCTTGTTCATCAGTTCCTCTACCAGCACCTTCCAGTAAGGAAGTTGCCCTGCATGGTGGGATCCTACCATGCAGGACAGGAGGGGCCTTATCTGTCGGTTCCTCTCCAGGTGCGGGTACCTCTGCAGAAAAGACTTCACCTCCCTTCTGAGCCGCTCCTTTACTTCATAGGGCTTCTCTGCAGGATAGCAGGCCAGGACGGCCCTGTCGCAGTCCACTCTCGACTTCAGAAAGAAAATGGCCGGCAACAGATCCAGGGCTCGAAGACATTGAATGACCTCTCCAAAGCCGGTTCTTCTTGGCTGCCTTCTCTGATATTCGGGAGATTCGAGGAGTTTTCGAATTTTGGGCGTGACCCCTTTCCGGCCGCCCAAGGGGGTGATGAGCCCGTCAGGGAAGAGAAAGAGCATCTCGAGCTGAACCGGTCTCTCGACCGAACGCACCACTTGAACCCTGGTGCTGCGGTTCTCTTCAAGCCATGCGGCAATCTCCTCTGCATTGGAAATAGTAGCGGAAAGGAGCAGCAAACGCACCCTGGGAGGAAGATAGATCAGGGTCTCTTCCCAGACAACCCCCCGGTCCGGATCGCTGAGGTAGTGGGCCTCGTCCAGGATGACGATATCGGCCTGAATCCCGGTACCCTCCTGCATGGCATCATAGAGTTGGTTCCGGAGGATTTCCGTGGTGCCTACTATGATGGGGGCATCAGGGTTCTCCTTTCGGTCGCCGGTAAGTATCCCGCACTGTTCCTGTCCGAACTCACGGCAAAAGTCCCTGTAAATGGAATTGGAAAGCGCCTTGAGGGGGGACGCGTACCAGGCACGCAATCCCTTTGAAACATAGTTCGTGATAGCCTGGGACGCAATCCATGTCTTGCCGGAACCGGTGGGCGCACTGACCAGCACATCGGAATTCTCCAGCTTCTCCAATGCCTCCAGCTGGAAAGGGTCGGGTACGAAGGGAACGGTCTCCGGGACCCCGATCTTCTTGAAGGTCTGGCGGAGTTGGGGATCCACCTTGGGACTTTCGCAGAACCCCCTTTTGACGGTTCGGGCGCCGCCGGTACGTCTTTTTCTGGCGGGTCTGCGATGGTACCTTGCTCTATCCGGCATAATTGGGGGGCCGATACTGATGCAGAATGCGAGATCCGGAACTCACGACTTTTCTCTCACAGAGCCCACAGAACCGCAGAGCAGATTTTATTTCGTGCAACACCACGACGATACGCACCGGCTTGTTCATACTCCGAAGGAGCTGAAGATTGTCATCGGTCTCTCTGCGCCCGCTCCGGCGAAGCCCGCCTACGGGCGGGACAGGCGCGCGAGATCCGATCTTTCTTTTTGTGCTGCAGGCGAAGCAGACAGTGTTCTGTTCTCCTCGGCAGGACATATTCTACAACCATTTGCCGCGCTCAGCGCAACAAATGATCCGCCACGATATCCATGTCTTTCAGGTATCCGGTCATGGCTTTCGCGGGTTTCAGGGACTCAAGCTGAGGAATGATCTTTTCGATGCTGGGGTCGCAACCGCAGGCAATTCTCAGTCCTTCGACGTAGGTTTTTTCCACGACTTCTCTTGCAAACAGTCTGGCTGCGGCCTTCATGTACTCCGGATCGGGTCTGAGTTCATTGTACGATGAAGCCTTTTCGCAAAAGGCAACCCCCACCTCGGCCCATGTCATCATGTCGGCGAGCAGGAACAGGACATGCTGCGATTTGCTCAGTCTGGCTGCCCTGATTTTCGAGATCAGCTCATTGATCACCCGGACGGCCGCGGCCACCATCTCGCACCCGCATCCTGCCGGCAACGTGTCCAGGAGCTCCGCCATCTTTCTGTAATACTCTCCTTTGGAACGGACGGTCTCCCTCATTCGAAACATGGCAATGATGTTCCGCTGAATCTCGCTTGTCCCCTCGAAGATGGTGGTGATCTTGATGTCCCGTTTGATCTTTTCCACCTCGTACTCTCTGGTGTACCCATACCCGCCCAGAGCCTGGATGGCATCGTTCGCTGCTGCGTCGCCTGCCTCAGTGGCGAAATATTTGGCGATCGAACCTTCCACCTGAAGATCCTCGTCCCCTGAATCGATCCTCTTTGCGGTTTGCTCGATATAGGCCCTGGCCGCCTCGAGCCGAACTGCATTGGGTACCAGCAGACGGTGGGTATAGCCCTGTTTCTCACAAAGCGGGCTCCCAAACTGAACCCGGGTCTTGGAATACGCGACGGCGCGTTCCAGTGCAGCCATTCCGCCTCCCAGACCGAACGTCGCGACCATCAGTCGCGTGTATCCGAACACCTGATTTGCCTGCTTCAGACCAAGCCCTTCGGCTCCGCCCACCAGATTCTCGACGGGTACATAAAGATCCTCCAGAGAGAGAGGACAGGTGTCGGAAGCCCTGATCCCATGCTTGTCCTCATGCTTTCCAGGCTTCAACCCCTCGGCCCCGGGCTCCACAATAAAAAAGGAAGGCCCTTCCGGCGCATCGGCCAGAATCGTGTAGAGATCGGCGACCCCGCCGTTGGTGATGAACTGCTTCTGGCCGTTTATGCGGTAACCGCGAACACGGCCCGTTTCATCCAATACCCTTTCAGCCTTTGTCTTGAGAGCCTGCACATTGGATCCGGCTTCCGGTTCGGTCACCCCGTATGCGACGATAAGACCTTCGTCCGCGATTTTTCGGATGTACTTCTGCCTTTGTTCCTCACTGGCGCCCACCCTGATCGGGTCCATGCCGAGGCAGATGGCAAGAAAGGAAGTGGCTATTGCCAGATCCATTTTTGCCATTCGTTCTGAGACGACGGCAATCTCGGCCGCGCCTGCGCCCAGGCCCCCGTATTGTTCGGGGATAAAGATCAGATGGAGAGCGATCTCCGGGCTCAGCATGAACCGGATGAGATCGAGGGGAAAATCCCCTTTTTCATCCATTTCCAATCTTACCGGGAGTGTAATTCTCTCCTTTTCCAGTTTTCCGATGGTGTCAAGAACCATGGAAAGGACTTCCGGATCCATCTTGGGCTGACCTGTCATTCATCTGCTCCTTTTTTTAATTCCGTCGGCATCCGGGTGTAACAGGATGCCGCAATCCGCCTGGGACTCTTGTCATTTGACCGTCCTCAGAACTCCACCCCTTTTTGCGCCCTTGTCCCCCGGTGAAAAGGATGCTTGATCTCTTTCATCTCAGTCACAAGGTCCGCCGCTTCCATGATCTCCGGACATGCGTTTCTCCCGGTAAGCACCAGGTGAAGACCCTCCGGTTTCTTTTTGAGAGCTTCGAGAACTTCCCCGACGGGCAGGAGTCCATAATCTATTGCGTTGTTTATCTCATCAAGGATGATCATCTGAAACTCTCTCGAGTCGATCATCTCCCTGGAAAACTTCCATGCCTCCCGGACGGCTTTCCTGTCCTCCTCGTCCGGGCTCTTCTGATCGAATCGAATGAAGCCTCTGCCCATGGGCACGATGCGGAAACAGAGGGATAGTTTCTCCACAGCATGCAGCTCGCCGTTTTCCCTGCTCCCTTTGATGAACTGAATCATCAGGATCTTGTGCCCGTGACCGGCCGCCCTGAAAGCCATGCCCATAGCGGCTGTGGTTTTTCCCTTGCCATGACCCGTAAAGACCATGATCAGACCCTTGGCGTCTTTTTCCTTTGTGGACACCTTACACTCCCGCTAATCTTGACGGTTTTGTAAAAAAATCCCGCTTAGCCGTCGCATTCATGATCGAACAGGACTTTCTACGAGAACATCAATCGTTGATCAGACTGAGACGGTTCTGATGATAGGCGTTTCTAAGGGCGACGTAGGGGTCGATGGCGGCCCTTTTCAGGGCTTCGTATTCCCCGATCCGGAGCGAGGTCTCGTTGACCGCATCATAGGCCCGAGCTCCTGCATTGTACCAGAAATCCAGGTAATTCCAGGGATTGAGAAATCCATCTCCAGCCATTCCTATGCTGTCCCGAACCGTGGAGGGTCCGAGGAAGGGCCAAACGATATAGAAACCGGGCCCGATGCCATATCTTCCAAAGGTCTGCCCCAAATCTTCCTTATGGCTCTTGACGTCATCGGGAATGACGTCCAGAAAACCCGCAATGCCGAAGACGGTGTTCACCATGAACATGCCCAATTCATTTGCAGCCCCTTCTCCCTTTCCCTGAAGCAGGCAGTTGACGAAACGAATGGGGAAAGCGAGATTGTAGAAGAAATTCCTTACCCCTACCCTCGCCGGCTCAGGCACGACCGCCTTGTACCCCCTGGCCGCGGGCTTCAGCACCCAGAAATAAAGTTTGTCGTTGAAATGAAAGAACGCACGGTTCACAGGTTCCAGAACATCGGAGAGTTCTTCCTGTTCAGCTTCCACCGGTTCGATATCCATTCCAGCTATGGAATCCGTTCCGGTTCCGGGGGACACAGGACCGGCGCCTTGCGCGATAACGAGTCTGTTTTCATCCACACTTCTTTCGGACATGGATATCTTCATGTATAACTGAATCTGTTCGCTTGATTCGGCGCCGAAAAGGCCGGGCTCATCGAAGGCAAGCCCGGAAGAAGCGGGTGCGATGAAGATGCAAATAAGAAACCCGAATAGTAAAAGATTTCGATTCTTCACCATAGAACTATGCGCTCCCGTCGAAATGGTTCGGGTTGGGCTCAATTGCCTTCGGCCACCTTTTTCTCCAGCTGCTTGACCAGGTCCTGGTAGGTGGATTTGGCAAGAATGGACGAGAATTGGACCCTGTAATTGTTTACGAGGCTCACTCCTGCAATGCTGATATCATAAACGAGCCAGTTGTTACTCTTGTTCCTGAGTCTGTATTTCACAGGCACCTCGGTGTTCTGGGTGGTCACGATTTTTACATCGACTTCGGCATACTGCCCATCCAACCTCTCACCGAGGTAATACACCTTCTCCCCTGAATATCCTTCCACCCTGTCCAGGTAAGTCCTCTCAAGAAGGTCTCCGAAGAGATCGACGAAATGCTTCTTCTCCTCGGGAGTTCTCGCCCCCCACTGAGTGCCCAGTGAGCGGCGCGCCATTTCTTCCCAATCGAAGCGTTCATCCACGGCCTTCCTGATCGATTTTCTTCTCTCTGCTTCCTTACCGGGCGCCTTGAGATCGGCATTTGTAACGATGGAGAGGATTTTGTTGGTGGTTTCCTTGATCTTTTCTGTTGGTTCTCCAGCCATTGCCTGATGATCCGGAACGGTAAGAAAGAACACGGCCATCGCGGCCGCGAAAACTGCGAATGGTTTTTTCATCATTTCCTCCACAAAAAACCGAATCAGAGTTCAAAAACAGACTGCCCGCCTACGAGACTGCTGTCCGTCTTGGTCATCCGAATTTGGACGGTGTCGTAAAAAGTCGAAAATATCCTTTTTTTCGTCATCCCGGCGAAGGCCGGGATCCAGTAATCAAATTGCCATTTCCTGATGCAGAACTTATGAGACGCGTCACTAGATCTTGCCAAAGACATAATTCGAGATCACCTGTTCGATATCCACGGGGGGCTGTGTATCCCGGATTCGGTTTCCCGCACCCAGGATCTCCTCGGATGCGCCGGGTGTTATTTCCACATACTTCTCTCCAATCAGCCCGCGGGTCTTGATGGCGGCGATCGAGTCCTCCTGCACCTTCACCCTGGTAGGCAGGCGCATCACCACTCTGGCCTGATAATCCTGGAGGGTGATCTCCCTTACGCGCCCCACCTGCACGCCGGCTATGGCAACGGCCGACCCGCTCTTGAGCCCGCCTGTGTTGGAGAAAAGGCCATAGACTTCGTATCCTTCGGTCCCCAAAAGCTCCATCCGCCCCAGCCGGATGGAAAGGTATCCCAGACAGACAATGCCTGCAATAAGAAACAGGCCTACGGTAAGTTCCAGATCAAACCTTCTCATCACGATTCCTCTTTCCTATATTGCGATTGCGAGCTGCGGAAATACCCTATTCCTTTCCTTCCTGCAACAAGAAGAAACCCTCGATCCCTGCTTTCACGTGAGATGGATCTCCCTTTTTCGCCTCAGCCTCTCGATCATATCCCGGTGACATTGACCGTTGTCCGCCTCCTCGAGGCACACGAAGGAGCTTACCATCGGGTCATTCGAGCTCAAGATGTCTTCGGGTTTTCCAAAAAAGGCGACCACCCCGTCATGAAGCATCGCGACCTTGTCCACGATCTCGAAGACCTTGGGGATTTCATGGGTAACGATCACTCCGGTAAACTTCAGGCGCTGGTGGCAGGATTGAATCAGGTTCAGGATATTCCTCCCGGTGATAGGATCGAGACCGGTGGTCGGTTCGTCGAAGAGCATGATTTCAGGCTCCTCGATCAGCGCCCTCGCCAGGGAGGCCCGCTTGATCATGCCCCCGCTGATCTGTGAGGGGAATTTCTCCTCCGAATCGCTCAGCCCCACCTTCTCCAGTTCCGAGAGAACCCTTTCCTTCAGCTCTGTTTCGGTCAACTTCGACTTCTCCCTCAAGGGAAATGCCACGTTGTCAAAGATAGTCATGGAATCGAAAAGCGCGCCGCTTTGAAAAAGAAAGCCGAGCCGGGCCCTCAGTTGGAAGAGAGCTCTGCCTCTCAGCCTGCAGATATCATGGCCGTCAACAAGGATTCTCCCCCTGTCGGGTCTCATCAGACCGGCGATATGCTTCAGAAGGACGCTCTTCCCGTACCCGCTTCGTCCTATGAGGGCGAGGATTTCCCCCTTCTTCACCTCAAAGGAAATTCCTTTCAGGACATCGGCCCCGTCAAAGGACTTATATATATTTTCCAGCTGTATCATCAAAATACCATGAAACCATAATTTTAGCAGCGAACGGCTTCAAAGACCAGGATCACATCGATCGCAGGTTGTTCATTGCTCACACCGCTGAATCACAATTGCATCCTGGATCCTGTGTGCCTGCATCCCGCTTCAGAAAAGCAGATGGGTGGATGTAATGAAATAATCCCAAACCAGGATCAGCACAGAGGAAACGACTACCGCCTGGGTCGTGGATTTACTCACTCCTTCAGCCCCGAAACCGGTATAGAATCCGGTGTAATATCCTTTGAAGCAGCAAACCCACGCAATAATAACGCCGAAGTTCAGAGACTTGAAAATTCCCTCCACAATATCCCGCATCTGTACATAGCTGATCATTTCGCCGAAATAGACTCCGGATCCCACGCCAAGAAGTCTTACACCGATCAGGTACCCCCCGAATATCCCAACTACATCGAAAATGGCAGTCAAAAGAGGGAGCGAGATGATCGCTGCCAGAAAATTGGGCACCACCAGGTACCTGTATGGGTTGAGCCCCATGAGCTCGAGGGCGTCGATCTGCTCGCTGATCCGCATAATGCCGATTTCAGCCGTGACTGCGGAACCGGCCCTTCCTGTGACCATGAGCGCGGCAATGACCGGACCCATCTCCTTGATGAGAGTGAGACCGACCATGGGCCCCAGGAATGCCTCTGAGCCGAAACGGGTCAGGGTGTTGTAACCCTGGTAGCCGAGAACCATCCCGGTAAAAGCGCCGGTCAGGAAAATCACGGAGATGGACTGAAACCCGATGAACTGGATCTGTTTGACAAGGAGCGGAAATTTGATCGGCGGGACTATCGAATAGATAAACATCTTGGCAAGGAAGATCCCCATGCGCCCCAATCTCATTATGAGTCTGAGCCCCTCCGCACCGAACATCCTGATGAACCGCTCTGCCCAGTTTATATTGGCTGAACTCAATAACTTTCTCCCGCCTGAAGCCAGTCCATGTTCATTGTTCAGAAGATGATGGTAAGTTCCCTAAGATACTGGAGCAACATCTGTTTTCTCCATTACCATGAACAGTCCACATTGACAACAGCAAAAGCGGACACAGCAAAAGCGGAAACCGGTTTTTGCGGCCTCCGTCCCGTGAAGGCGCCGGAGTGGTTCCGGCGCGTCGACGGTTGCATGGAGGCTCGTTCCCTTCGCGCTATGCCCCCATTGCGCTCTGCGGTTTAGGGGGTGACTAAAATTCCGCCGTGAGATATGCTGATTGTCTGCGTAGAGGCGTGCATGAGACATGTCACGCATTGCGATGACCAAACTCCCGTATTTGAGAATGAAGAATGCGTAATCCGAAAACCCGATCCAAAAAACGGACCGCGACCCGTCTGTTGAAAATAGTGGGGCTGCTGCTTCTCCTTGCAGCAGGTGCGTCGGTCGTTTTGGTCGGGAATCTTTCCAAAGAAATTGAAAAACGGTTCTCCGGCAGGCGGTGGTCCATCCCCTCGCGCGTTCTCTCCGACACGACCATGCTCTATCCCGGGCAGACATTTCCCCGAAAACAATTGGAAGCAAAACTCGGCCGGCTGGGCTACAGGAAGGTATCGCGCAATCCTGAGCGAAAGGGAGAGATCAAAACAGCAGAATCCCGGATCGAGGTTTTTCTGAGAGACTTCATCACACCCCAACAAACCAGCATCGGTTTCCCTTTGCGCATCCACTATCAGAAGGACTCGATCGAATCTTTGACACGTATCGACACAGGAGAACCCGTTCCCCTTCTGGAACTCGAACCCGAGGAGCTTATGCTCTTTTTCGGCAAAGAGAGGGAAGAGCGGAGGCTCGTCTCCCTGAACGATGTTCCCAAACACCTGATCGATGCGGTACTGGCTGCTGAAGATGCGCGTTTTTTTCACCATCCGGGGATGGACCCGCTCGGCATCATACGGGCGCTTGCGAGCAATCTGCGCCATGGAGCCCTCCGGCAAGGGGGTTCAACCATTACACAGCAGCTTGCCAAGAACTATTTTCTCACACCGGAGAAAACTTTTTCCCGTAAATTCAAAGAACTGATGATCTCCCTGGTCATGGAGTCGAAGTATTCCAAAAAAGAGATTCTGGAGATCTATCTGAACGAGATCTATATGGGAAATAAAGGGTCAGTCTCCATAAACGGTATCGGAGAGGCATCCTTTTTCTATTTCGGAAAACCGGTGAACGATCTCTCCATTTCCGAATCTGCCACCTTGGCGGGACTCATCAGAGCGCCCAACCATTATTCCCCCTTTGCAGATAAAAATCGGTCCGTGCAAAGGAGGAACATCGTTATCGAGAGCATGTTCTCCCACGGATGGATCTCGAGGCAGGAGTGCGACAATTCCATTTCACAGCCCATGGCGACCGCGGAGTATGAAACCTATGCCAAGCAGGCACCGTATTTCATGGATTACCTCTCCCATCAACTCCATACTCTCTATTCTCCGGACGCGCTTTCAACTCTCGGGCTTTCCATCTATACCAGCCTCGACCCGGAGGTGCAGAGGGCGGCTGAAGAGGCCCTGATCAAGGGTCTTTCCCGGCTGGAGAAAGCCAATCCCTCCCTGCTCAGACAAGAGCCGCAAAAGAGGCTGCAGGGGGCCATAGTCGTTCTTCAGCCCCGGACCGGGTACATCCTGGCCATGGTAGGAGGGCGCAAATACAGCGAGAGCCAGTTCAACCGCATTACCCAGGCGCACCGTCAGCCGGGAAGCGCATTCAAGCCGTTCGTCTTTCTGGCGGCCATGGACGAGTACACGCCCGCCACCATCCTTTCGAATGAGGATACGCTCTACATGATCGAGGGCAGGGAATGGCGGCCCGAGAACTACTCTCCCATACCTGAAAGCCATATTACGATGAGGATGGCCCTGGCAAAGTCCGTGAACAGGGCTACCGCGGATCTGACAATGAAAATCGGCGTGGAACGTATCATCAAGGCGGCCTCCGCTTTCGGTTTCTCCACCCCTCTTCCTCCTTATCCGTCCATTTCCCTGGGCTCAGCCGAGGTCATTCCAATGGAGATTGCCCGGGCCTACTGCGCGTTTGCCGCAGACGGCCTGCTCCCCCACCCCATCTCCCTGAAGGAGGTGGCAAATGAAAAGGGGGAGGTTCTCGAGCGAAGACATCTCACCATGGGAAACGCCACATCGCCTGAAAAGGCTTTTCTCATCACATCAATGCTGCGGAGTGTAACCGAAGCGGGAACGGCAAGATCTCTTAAAGATAAGGGGGTTTCTTTTCCTGTCGCAGGAAAAACAGGAACTACAAACGACTTCAAAGATGCATGGTTTGTGGGGTATACCCCGGACATCCTGGCGCTGGTCTGGGTAGGCTTTGACGACTCCACTCCCGTCAAGGCATCCGGCTCCGCCGCAGCTCTCCCCATTTTTGCGGATCTGATGAAATCCATTCCTCAGCACTCCTCAGGCGGATGGTTCCAACCACCCCCTGGAATTGTAAACCGGACGATCTGTCCCATGAGTGCTCAATTGGCTGTGGAGGGCCGCTGCCCCGAGCCGGTGCAGGAATTCTTTCTTGCGGAAAACGCGCCCAATGAGTCCTGTGGGATTCATGCGGAATGGGGTCGCGATTCCGGCGCGGAACCCTTCAGGCAGATCATACGGGATGTGAAGAAGTTTTTTGGGATTCGATAAGGGGTCCAGGGGAATGTCCAATGTCCAATGTAGAATTTCCAATGTCCAAGGAAAGAAAATGCAAATTCGATACGCCACCACTCCCGTTTCTCTTCTCATGTGGGTTCTTTTGTCCCTTTTTATAGCAAGCTGTGCGGGACCTCCGGCCGCCCGTCGTACTTCACGAGCACCCAGTGCAAGCGTGCCCGACAAAACCCTGCCCGAAAGCCCTCCTTCCACACCACCTGCACCTGCCCCGAGTGTCCCCTCTCCTCAGGACAAGGTCACGGAACCCCGACAGGAGGCCACCCCACGCAGCGTTGCATCTCTGCGCCTCACCGAGCAGGCACGAAATCTATTGGAGGCGGGAAACACGGACCAGGCAATAAGGACTCTCGAGCGGGCAATGAATCTGAACCCCTCCAACGGGCAGAACTTCTATTATCTTTCAGAGGCATGGCTGAAGAAAAAGAACTATCGACAGGCGGAAGAGTTCAACCGGCTCGCTGCGATCCATCTGAAGACGGATGCCAGCTGGACGGCCAGGGTGGCTGAACAGGCGGAGAGGATAAAAAGAAGTAAGCAGTGAACCGCTCATTCCACAGGCGGTTCGGTCCACGTCAATGTCAGATGATCCGTGTCCAGGAGCGCGGGGGGACCGCCAATGGGAAGGGGCAGATTCTGCGCTCCATGCCCTATCGGGATTCCGCTCACAACCGGAAAATGAAACTCGGAAACTGCATCCAGCAGGATGGCATCGATCAGGGCCGGGTCTCCGCACTCCTCGAATCGACCGGCCAGGATACCGGAGATGCCTTTCAGGAAGCCGCACAGCTTGAGATGGGTGAGCAAGCGATCGATCTTGTAAGGCGGTTCTCCCGTGTCCTCCAGAAAGAGGATAGCGCCTCCCGGATCCGGCATATACCTTGTGCCCGCCAGATGGCAGATGAGGCTGAGATTGCCGCCGATCAGTTTCCCCACCGCCCTTCCTCCTCTCAGTACGCGCCCGTTCTCCAGAGCAAAACTGAAAGGATTGTCCGCTGAAAGCAGGCGGATCAGTCCGTCCAGGTTGGCTCCACCGTTCTTTTGAGAGTCCCTGATCATTGGGCCATGGAAGGTCACGAGGCCTGTCTTCTTGTGCAGGGACAGAAGGAGCGAGGTGATATCGCTATAGCCGACAAGGATCTTTGGATTCCTGCGGATGGACGAGAAGCGGATCTTGGGAAGGAGCCTGAGAGTGCCATAACCCCCTCGCGCGCAAAAGATCGCGTTGATCTCTTTGTTCCTGAATGCCGCGTGAAGGTCCTCCAGCCTGGCAGCGTCCTCCCCGGCGAGGTACTCCTTCTTATCATACAAGTGCGACGCAGAAAGGACATTGAAGCCCATTTCCTGCAGACGATCCATGCCCGGCAGGAGTTCCGATGGCTCAACAGGGCCTGCAGGCGCAATGACCGAGATGGTGTCCCCAGCTTTCAACCGGGGCGGTTTGAGAATCACTGATTCCTCTTGAAGATGATGATGAGACCCTCGAGAGTCAGAAACTCCTCAACATGGTCGATCGATTCGGCCTCTTCACAGATCAGAGGGGCGAGGCCCCCGGTCGCGACCACGGTCGGATTCTGCCCCATTTCCCTCTTGATCCGGCCGACGATGCCGTCTACGAGACCGGCATACCCGTATACGATGCCTACATTCATGCTGCTGATGGTATCTTTTGCGATCACCTTTTTGGGCTTGGCGAAGATCTCCACCCTTGGCAGCCTGGAAGCCTTCTGAAAAAGGGCTTCACAGGAGATCAACACCCCCGGGGAAATCGCTCCACCAAGGTAAGAACCTTCTTTTGAAACGCAGTCAAAGGTCGTAGCCGTGCCGAAATCAATCACCACGAGGCTGGTTCTATATTTTTCGTATGCGGCAACCGCGTTGACAATGCGATCCGCGCCGACTTCCTTGGGATTGTCATAGAGGATTTCCATCCCTGTCTGAATCCCGGGGCCGACGACAAGCGGTTTCACCTTGAAATAGCGCCGGGAGAAGTCTTCCATGGTGTTCATCAGGGGCGGCACTACAGAGGAGATGATGATGCTCTTCACATCACCCATTTTCACATTGCATGAGGAAAAGAGATGCTGCACGACGATGCCGAGTTCATCGGAGGTAATCTCCCTCTCCGTCCTGATCCTCCAGTGATGCAGGATCCTTTCCCCGTCGCTCAGTCCCAGAACGATATTCGTATTCCCGATGTCAATGCAGAAAAGCATAAGCTGGTTTCTCAGGTTTGAATTTTGCCACCAAGGCACAAAGGCGCCAAGAAAAACTTTATCTTCTTCGTGTCTCGGTGCCTTTGCGGCTGATCTTGTCTTTCCTTCTCACTTTCGACATTCGATATTCGATATTCGATATTTTATTTTTCTTGGACATTGGACATTCTACATTGGACGTTGGACATTTTCTTCTACTTCTCTTCCACCCCGCCCCTGCGGATCGCATCCGCCACCTTTACCGTCTCCACGGCCGACTTCACGTTGTGGACCCTCACGATGTGTGCGCCGTTCAGCGCTGCGACCGCAATTGTCGCCATGGTCCCATTGTCCCGGTCCAGAGCGGGATTTCCAAGGATGCGGCCCAGGAAAGCCTTTCTCGAAGGCCCCAGAAGAAGCGGTCTCTTCAAAACGGAAAACCGTCTGAGTTCCCTGATAATGGTGAGGTTATGATCAAACGTCTTTCCGAACCCGATCCCGGGATCCAGTATGATCAAATCCCTGTTCACACCCGCCCTGACTGCCTTTTCCTCCGCGCTCTTCAGAAACTCCATGACCTCGGAAACCACGTCCTCGTAGACGGGGTTCTCCTGCATGGTGCGGGGAATTCCCTTCATGTGCATAAGGATGACCGGGACGCCTGTCTCTGCGGCGAGCGAGGCCATGGCAGGGTCGAAAGCCAGGGCGCTTACGTCGTTGATCATGCTGGCCCCGGCCTGAAGAGCCTCGCGGGCCACGCGTCCCTTGACGGTATCGATGCTGATAGGGATCCTGATTTCTTTTGAAAGGGACCGGATGACCGGAATGACACGATCCAGTTCCTCCTGCTCGGAAACATCCTCTGCATACGGACGTGTGGATTCCCCTCCGATATCCAGGATATCCGCTCCCTCACCCGCCATGCGGAGCCCGTGTTCGACAGCCGCATCATATTCGAGGTAGCGTCCGCCGTCTGAAAATGAATCGGGCGTCACATTGAGGACGCCCATGACCCGGGTTCTTTTCCCGAGCAAAAGGACTTTGTCCTGCCACTGCAGGGCAAAGGTATCATCAGAAGGAACGGTCAAGCGGGTGCTGCCTCCGCCTCAGTGGGCTCCGTTTGCTCTTTCACTTTTTCCACCATCTGGTCGATGGCCTTGCTGTCCAGGGTCTCCTTGTCCAGAAGGGCCAGGGCGATTCGATGGAGGGCCTCGATGTTGTCGGAGATCATCCCGTGCGTTTTCCGGTAGGAACTGGTGATGATATCACTCACCTCGTCATCGATCCTTTGAGCCGTCAGCTCGCTGTAATCCCTGTGACGTGAGATTTCTCTTCCAAGGAAGATCTGCTCCTCCTTCTTTCCGAAGGTCAGGGGCCCCAATTGATCGCTCATTCCGAATTCGCAGACCATCTTTCTCGCCAGGGTGGATGCCCTCTCAATGTCATTCCCGGCTCCGGTGGTCTTTGCCTTCAGCACGATCTCTTCGGCCGCCCTCCCCCCCATGAGGATGCAGATGGTGCTCAGCAGGTAATCCTTGGGATAGGTGTGTTTCTCATCGATGGGGAGCTGCTGCGTGAGGCCGAGAGCCCTTCCCCTGGGAATAATCGTCACCTTGTGAATAGGGTCCGTGTTCGGAAGAAGCTTGGCGATCAGGGCGTGCCCCGCCTCGTGATAGGCGGTTGTCTTCTTCTCGTCTTCGCTGATGATCATGCTTTTGCGTTCCGTGCCCATTAGGACCTTGTCCTTGGCATCTTCCAGATCCGCCATTTCCACCCGTTCCTTGCCGCGTCTTGCGGCCATAAGCGCCGCCTCGTTCACCATATTCTCCAGATCCGCGCCGGTGAACCCGGGTGTGCCTCTGGCAAGGGTGGAAACGCTCACATCGTCACCAAGCACCGTCTTTTTCGCATGGACCTTCAGTATCGCCTCGCGCCCCTTGATGTCGGGAACGGGCACGACAACCTGCCGATCGAACCGGCCCGGCCTCAGAAGGGCAGGATCCAGGACATCCGGTCTGTTGGTGGCTGAGATGAGGATCACCCCTTCATTGGATTCGAATCCATCCATTTCCACGAGCAGCTGATTGAGGGTCTGCTCTCTTTCATCGTGACCACCGCCGAGTCCGGCCCCCCTATGGCGGCCCACCGCATCGATTTCATCGATGAAGATGATGCAGGGGGCGTGCTTCTTTCCCTGAACAAAGAGATCCCTTACCCTCGATGCACCGACACCCACGAACATCTCCACAAAATCCGAGCCGCTGATGCTGAAGAAGGGGACTCCGGCCTCGCCGGCAATGGCGCGCGCAAGGAGGGTCTTGCCTGTGCCGGGTGCGCCGACCAGGAGCACTCCCTTGGGAATCCTGCCGCCGAGCCTCGTGAATTTCTTCGGATCGCGCAGGAACTCGATAATCTCGTGAAGCTCTTCCTTGGCTTCTTCGATCCCTGCAACATCTTCGAATGTCACCCTCTCCTGCGTGTCGCTCATAAGCCTTGCCCTGCTCTTCCCGAAGGACAAGGCTTTGCCGCCTCCTACCTGCATCTGGCGCATGAAAAACACCCAGACCCCGATCAGGAGAAGCATGGGTACCCAGGAGAGAAAGACCTGAAACCAGGAGGAGTCCTCCTGCGGTTTGGCTGCAATTTTGACGCCCTTGCTCCGGAGAAGGCTGATCATTTCAGGATCTTTGGGCGCATAGGTCTTGAAGGGTCCCTGAGAGGAAATGCCGGAGATGTTGTCGCCCTGAATGGTCACCTGGACGACACTGCCGCTCTCCACCATGTTCAGAAAATCACTGTAGCCAAGCGAAGAACTGCCTCTGTCCGGCTGCCTGAAAACTTGAAAGAGGAGGACCATGATCAGGCTGATCACAAGCCAGAGGGCAAGATTTTTGTAAAATGGGTTCAACTCAAAAACCTCCTGCGGTTTTTAGCAAGCTATTAGTATACCCTGATTCATCAGGAACTTCTACCGATCTTCACAACAACTCCGATGTCCTGATTTGCCGGGCAGGTGTGAGCGGATCATCCCTGAAACGGTACCCTGTCACAGTATGATATTTTAGCTTCCATGTCATCAAGATTCCAACAGGATTCCCATGGAGGCCGGAGATCGGCACTCATAAGCTCTGAATTCTGGCCAGATCTCTCCCTGCGGTCGAGATGACAACTTCCTTCTGAGACAAACTAACTAGTTGAACCGTAACTCGGCGGCTGAACTCGTTTCAACAGCTGCTGACGAGCGACTGCTCCCTGGGCAAAATCTGCCACGTTTTTGACGGTATTTTCCTGCCAATAAGAATTCCTCCTGACCACATCTTTAGCGTAATCATATGATATTGCTGGATAGTAATCTATGGCACAGAATTTGCTCAATTGTCCAGTCATTGAACGGACAATGAGGAGAAGAGGCACGAAAATCATGATCCGACTCCTGGAATCCAGCTTTCATACGCCGGCCATAAAATTGAGACGACTTTCGGTCCTGATGGCCATTCACAACTCCCCCAGGCTCAGCCAGCACAAAATCGCACAAATGACCGATCTCAGCAGCTCCATGGTGAACAATTACATGAAGAAGCTGCAAAAAGAGGGGTTCGTCAGGGTGACCGGAAAGACCAACCGGACACAGGGATATCACCTGACCACGGCCGGCCAGAAGGAGTTCTTCGCGCTCATTCTCGAATATTCGGCCGAGAACATCAGGTGGTACAGCACGGCAAAAACACAGGTTGCCGAGAGACTGCTGAGGTTCCACTCCGAAGGAATCCATTCCATCGCCCTTTTTGGGGCAGCGGAAACCGCTGAGGTCGTGCATGCGGCTCTCAAGGACACTCCCCTGACTGTCAAGGGAATTGTGGACAGCAATCCGAGCAAGCAGGGGACCCGTTTCAATGGTTTTTTGGTCCAACCGCCGGAATCCTTGAAGGAGATGAATGCGGATGCAGTGCTGATCACATCCTTTACCCGCCAGGAGGAGATTCACGGCTGTATACAGCAAGTGCTCGGCAGCGGGATGCAGGTCAGAAAACTATCGGATTTTTGGGAGGCGACATCATGAGCGTAAATCAGAGCCATTTTCCGTTTGTTCTTTGCCGGATCGAACCGCCCCCCAATACCAATGTAGGCGATCACGGCCATCGAACTAATGAAACGGGCATGGCCATGGCCAAGGAAAAAGGCGTCTTCGTAATCACCCTGACAAACGACCACAGAAGAAAATGGAATATAGCGGCCCAGGCTAATGTTCTTGTGCTCAAGAATATCCGCGATTCTGATTTCCTCCCTCTCATCAAACAACGAAAAGATCAGGGGAAGATTACGGTTTACGAAATTGCCGATAACTTCGATGACTTCGAACCGTGGACCCCTGATGGCGAAACCCTGATTCGACGGATTGCCGGCTATTGCGATGCTCTCCAGGTCACTTCCGCCCGCCTGAAGGACCTCTATGGACATCTCAATCCCATTTGCCGCGTGTTCCGGAACCAGGTTTGCTACGTGCCTCCCGAGAGGATTCATCGGAGGAGAAACGGCTTTGTCATAGGTTGGGAAGAATCCCATGGTTCTCCTGAGGACATGGCTGAAGTAGCCGAAACCCTCTCGGAATGGATTATCAATGAGCGCGAAGCCGTGCTTTACCTCATGGCATCTCATCCTGTTTGGCGATTGTTCGAGCGACTGCCGGAAGGTAAGAAGAAACGCTTTTCCCCCGGACGCGTTGAGACCTATTACGATTTTCTCCGTCACATCGATGTGGGAATCGGACCGTTGAGAGACACCCCTTCCAACCGATCTCGTTCCGATGTGGAGTACCTGGAGTATGCCGCCTTCGGGGTCGTTCCTGTCATAAGAAGACTTGCGCCTTACACGGATACCATCATTCATGGCGAGACGGGATTCCTTTATACGAATCCCTCGGATCTGGTTGAAAATCTCGCCCTGCTTTCAAAAGATCCGATGCTCCTGGAAGGTGTCGCGGGAGCCGCCCGGAACTTTGTCCTCCAGAATCGACTCGAAGCCGATCAGGCGGTGGATAGAGTCGAATTTTACAGGGAACTCCTGCTGAAGACGAGCGGCGCAAGAGACTGCCGTCACCTCAGCCATGAGGTCAATGGATGGGCCGCAATGGATGGGGCTGTGGTGACCGGAAGACACATCAGGCTCGAGCCTACTAAATTCGAGCTTCTTCTCCGCGAAGGTTTGGCGGCCATGCGGATAAATGAAAGGAGAGAAACGTGTTTCCGGCTTTTTCGGCGCGCCTCTGCCATTGAGCCATGCAATTACCTTCCTTATCTATACGGGGCCTCGTTATCCCCAAATTCAGTGGAGACCCTTCTTAAGGCTGTCGAGCTGAACCCCTCTTCTCTGAAGGCGCGCATCATGCTCGGGGACGCCCTGGCTCAACGAGGGAATCCCTGGGAGGCGCTCCGATGGTTTAAGACCGCAGCTGAGGTGTTTTCGGATTACGAGATCCCCTACTCGAAGGCGGCTTCCCTCCTGAAGCAGGTCGGCAGGTCGGACCAGGCAGCGCACCTCTCGGAGAAGAGTGCATCCCTTCTTGGAAAAGGGTCGTTTTCTGCTGCGCCCTTCGAAATGATTCCAGGCTTTTCACTGCACCCCTGAACGATTTTTCACATGACCCGCTTTTTGTCGTAACAAAAGACTCAAGTTCTCTCCCGAAGTTCCGATATACACTTCAACCGATCCAAGCGGATTGAAAGGTCGGACGGGAAGAGGCTGGAACACTTTTGATATGAACCGGCAAGGATGCCAGGCCGAAAACCCGAAGGGTAGGAGGCCGAACAAACCAGGAATCAAGGAGGATATATTATGGGACTCAGGATTCAAAACAACATCGCTGCAATGAACGCTCATCGCCAATTGACCATTTCCGATGCAGGACTGAGCAAATCGCTCGAAAAACTCTCATCCGGCTATCGCATCAACAGGGCCGCAGACGATGCGGCAGGGCTTGCCATTTCCCAGGCCTTCAGGGCCGACATCGCCAGCTACAAGGCCGCGGCCAGAAACACCACCGAGGCCTCCGCGCTGCTGCAGGTGGCTGAAGGCGCCATGGACCAGATCGGAAACATGCTGACGAGGCTCAAGGAACTGGCGACCCAGGCCGCTTCGGCAAACGCTGCTGCAAACCTGGACAAAATCGACGCAGAGGCACAGGAACTCCTGGACGAAATGCAGCGGATTGCAACATCCTCTGAGTACGGAGGCACGGCGCTTCTCGACGGCACCTTCGCGGCTGCTGTCTTCCAGGTGGGCGCGAAGAATCAAGCCGACAATCAATTGTCCATCTCCCTCGGCGACGCCCAAACGGCGGCTCTAGGAGTCGACGCACTCAGCCTTGCAACCACTGCTGATGCACAGGCAGCCCTTGGCCTTGTGGACACTGCCATCGGCACCCTGAACGGTGTTAGGGGAGACATTGGCGCCTACATGAACAGATTGTCCTATGCCGCGGCGAACCTGGCCTCCACCATCGAGAACGTGCAGGCGGCCGAATCGGTCATCCGCGACGTGGACATGGCTGCTGAAATGACGACTTTCACAAAGAACCAGATCCTGCTCCAGGCCGGCACCGCGATGCTCGCCCAGGCCAACATGGCGCCGCAGCAGGTTCTCTCGCTCTTCGGCTAACCAAAACGATCAACCGTTAACAAAACCCCGCCTACGATTCTCTGAGGCGGGGTTTTTTATCGTTGCTGCCGCCGCTCTGGCAAGCATATTGCTGCATTGGGGTATGCGTTGAAACGTTCTTCCCTTTTGAACTGTTTGATTCCGCATGAGAATTCATCGAATCTCCGGGTCGGAAATAGCTCAAGTGAAGGGCACGATTTGCCGATACCTACTCAGGAGCAGGGAAACTCTTTCCGCGTGATGAACCAATTGCCGTAGAGGTTGAAACATGACACTGAGCACGAATCTCATCAGCGGCCTTTCCAGCGGGTTTGACTGGCGCAGCATGATCGACCAGCTGATTGCCATCGAGCACAAGCCCGTGGATTCCGTAAACAACCAGATTTCGGAATACCAATCCAGATTGTCTCAATGGCAGTCTTTCAGCACCATGCTGCTTTCCCTGAACACGGCGTCGAAGGTGTTGAGCGACACTGAGAAATTCAATGTCTACATCTCATCCATGTCAACCAACAGCACCCTGTCCGGAAGCGATCTGCTTTCGATCTCCACTGCAGACACTGCATCGCCGGGAACATACGCCATCAAGGTGGAAACCCTGGCCGCTTCACAGAAACTGTCATCCAATTCCTTTTCATCCCAAACCGAGGGGCTTGGCAGCGGATACGAAGGCGACATCGTCATCAACGGCAAGGTACTGAGAATCAGCGGTGCAGACTCGCTCATGGATGTAGCCTACAACATAAACCGTCTCAATGTCGGAAGTGATTCTACACGTGTGACTGCGGCGATTGTGAAGTATGCGACCAACGACTACAGGCTCATCCTCACGAGTGAAGAGACAGGGGCCGCAGGGATAAGCCTGCTGAACGGAGATTCCGCCGGCCTGGTCCAAAAATTCGGATGGAAAGACAACCAGGCGGCTCAGGTCAAGAGCCCCATCACGAACGGCGTCCAGAGCGGTTCTTTTGCAGGCGACAGCGGTTCCATTCAATCCCTGCTCGGCCTTGCTGTCGGAGAGGCATCGACAGGAACCCTGTCGATAGATGGCACGGCGGTGGCCATCAACCTTGCCGCAGACTCCCTCAACGACATTCGCGACGCAATCAATGCGGCCATGGCGCTTGCAGGCAAGGGAAACCAGGTGCAGGCCTCAGTCGTGCCGGACAATTCGGATGGCAGGACCGGATACAGGCTACAGATCGAAGGTACGCAGTCCTTTTCAGACGAAAAAAATATCCTGAACACACTAGGTATCCTGGATCACACCAGCGCAAGTGTGACCGGCAAGGTGTCAGGGAATTCCATGACCGCCAATGGCGCGTTCGTCACCTCGCAAACCCTCCTGTCTGAGATCGACGGCTACATCTCCTATACCGCGGGAGACCGGATCCGAATGACGGGCGCAGGAACGAATGGCGAACTTGTAGATTTCACATTGGAGATCACTGCTTCGACTCGTGTTTCCGATCTCCTGAGCGCCATTGAAACTCAGTATGCGGCTGAACCCGGAGATGCAACAGCGTATGTCACCGCAGACGGAAAAATAAGGGTTGACGATGTATCAGGAAGTGAAAATTTATCGGTGACCCTGACCGATCAACTGACAAGCGGCCGCCTCGAGTTTGTGGACGGAGATCTTGCCTTCGGCGAAGCCTCGGTGCGCAAGAGAGAGATCGTGGCCGGCAGGGATGCCGCGGTGGAGATAGACGGAGTCGTGGTCACGAGTTCTTCGAATTCGATTAAGGACGTGCTCACGGGCGTTACGCTGAATTTGCTCAAGGAAGATGCGTCTACTACGATCACCCTCACCATTGGACGCGACCTGGAAGCCGTAAAAACCAATATTAAGGATTTCGTCTCCAAATACAACAGTGTGATGACCTTTATTAATTCTCAGTTTTCATACAACCAGGATACCCAGGAGAAAGGGGGTATTCTCTTCGGAGATGGAACGCTCTCTTCCATCAAATCGGATCTCACGTCCATTCTTACGCAAAGCATCTGGGGGGTGAACAGCGGCTTTTCCATTCTTGGACTCGTCGGGATAACCGTCGATAACAAACTCCTGCTGAACATCGATGAAGGAAAGCTGGGCGGGTACCTGCAGACCAATTTTAACGATATTCTTTCCCTGTTCGCAGACAACGGAACCGCATCGGGTACCGGTCTTTTGTACGTTAACCACACCAGAGATACCGCAGCCGGGGAATACCTGGTCCACATCGATCAGGCGGCCACCCAGGCTGTTGTGACAGGCAGCGTGGATCTGTCCGCGGGCGGTGCGGACGAAACGCTCACTATCAGCCAGGGGGACAGCACCGCCGTGATCGACATCACGAGCGACATGACGCTGGAAGAGATCAAGAACGCCATTAACGCAGAGTTCAATGCCGAATTTGCGGAAACGCTTGTAGGCGATCAGCAACTCATGGAGGGAGGAATCGCTGCATCCGCCCAAACCATATGGACGAACCTGGACGGCACAACACTCGTGAGCGGAGACGTCATTTCTTTCGCCGGTACCAGCCGCAGCGGTGCGGAAATCTCCGGCAGTTACATGATCGGGGATGTCGAAAGCGATTCGATCCAAGGGCTTCTTTCCGAGATCGAGAAGGCATACTCCGGTAGTGTAACGGCGGCTATGGACACCTCGGGCAGGATCGTTGTGACCGACAAGCTCTCCGGCTACAGCCAGATCTCCTTTTCCATTGACGGCCCGACCGGAAGCGGGCTGAGCTTCGGGGCTGTCGACGTGACGCCGGGCGCCTTCGACGGAAGCTGCGAGGGACGTTATGCCATGACGCTCACGGGAACGGATGACGGGAACGGCCACCTGGTCATCAGGAGCAATGATTACGGAAACGTGAGTTTCACCATTTCCCAGGATACATTCGACCTCGGCCTCATAAACGGCACTTTTTCGGGTCAAGACGTGGCCGGAACGATCAATGGGGAGGAGGCCCAAGGGTCCGGATGCGTGCTCACCGGCATCAGCAGCAACCCGAACACCGCCGGCCTGGCCGTAAGATATTCCGGAAGCGACAATAATATAGATGCCGGAACGATCAAAGTGACGATCGGGGTTGCCGAGCTGTTCGAAAGATCCCTCTACGGTATTACGGATTCATTGGAGGGCTACGTTCCTTTCAAGCAGAAATCGCTCCAGGGCAGAATAAAGGCGCTGGAAAACCAAGTCACACAAATGGAAGATCGCCTCAATCGTAAAATGGAAGCCATGGTTAATCGGTTTGCTGCAATGGAAGTGGCCCTGGCGAAGATCCAGAGCATGAGTGAGTGGCTAAGCGGACAGGTCAGTGCAGCCTCCAACGGCTGGGCTTCCGTGTCCTGAAGTGGGGAATAAAAAAGGAGAGGGGAACCTTATGACTCATCGGAAAATGTTGGGAGAGTACCGGAGACTCAATGTCGGAACAGCGGGAAAACTCGATCTGGTGTTGATGTGCTATGAAAAAACAATCGAAGTGATCCGTCAGGGCAAGGAGCACCTGCAAAAGCAGGAGTATGAGAAAAAGGCCGACAAGATCCAGAAGGCCATCGATATCATCCATGAGTTGCAAAACTGCCTCAATTTCGAACAGGGAGGCCAGATCGCCAGAAATCTCGACTCCATCTACAGTTATGTTGTCCGGAGGCTGCTGGAAGGTGATGCGAAGAAAGACGCGAGAGCCTATGAAGAGGTCATTGGGATCCTTTCCGAGTTGAAAGAAGCCTGGGAAGGAGTGGCTAAAGACAGGGAGACGAACGGTATCATGCAGAAAACAAGGACTGGTTTGAGTCTTGATCAACTCGCCGCATGAGATTGAAGAAAACAGTCACTGTGGCCGATGATTGACACAGAGGCAGGAGCTCATGAGGACGGAATAGGAGCGATACCTCTGTCCGACGAAAACAAAGAGGTTTCTCATGGAAGCGGTAGCTTTGGTAAGATCAATGGAAATCAAGGGCGCGATCCCGGCCTCCGGTTCAGGAGAGAGCCCGCCTCGCGCCCGCGAGCCCTCCAAGATTGAGACGCAGAGCTCGGCGATGGAATTCCAGAAATCGTTCGACAAGATCGAAAAGGAATCCCGCGAGAAGGCCGAAAAGATCGCCCAGGTCATGGACGATTATCTCCGGTCTTCTCAAAGAAGCCTGAAGATTCAGGTTGACAGTCAAACCGGGGAAACCATCGTGAGGGTCATTTCAGAAGAGGACGGAAAAACCATCAGGGAAATTCCTCCGGAACAGATGCGCAATCTGGCTGCCAAAATGGAGGAGATGATGGGCTTCCTCTTTGATGAAAAGGTTTGAGCCATTTTGCGGCTGCATCTTTCAATCCGGCAGAGGAACCCGGGCAGATCCCCATGGATTTGAAGATACTTATCATCGATGATGACAAGAGGCTGCTCTCCGCGCTCAAAAGCCTGGCCGAGGAAGAGCGCCACCGTGTAACCACCTGTGAAAACGGGCTGGATGGGATTCGGAGTTGCCGCGAGCAGAAGTTCGATCTGGTGATTACGGACCTTATGTTGCCCGGCGCAGGCGGCTTGGAGATCATGCGGGAGGCTCGAACGATCAGCCCTGAGACATTGGTTGTACTGATTACAGGATATGCCTCTCTCGAATCGGCGATCAGCGCAATTCGAGAGGGCGCTTACGATTATGTTGCAAAGCCTTTCAAGCTGGACGAGATCAGGATCCTCCTTCATAACGCCTCGGAAAGGATTCATCTGGTCCGTGAAAATGAAAGGCTTCTAGGCGAATTGCAGGGGGCCTATAAGCAGCTCCAGGGGGTGAAGGAATTGATGGGAGTCGGAAACATGGATTCCATCGATCCTCATCATTCACAACTGCCTTTCATTGCGGGCAGCATGCTCCCCCTCTATTACCAGAATAATAGGGCTGCCGCCAATCCAGTGTTCCTGTCGGACCTGGAACGCATTTCGGTGCTGTTGGAAAAGGGCTTTATCTCGCAAGAGGAATTTGAATTATGCAAATCCAGACTGCTCAGGAATCTCCCGCACTGAAACCTGCTGATCTCGAGTCATTGCGTGTCCTCATTGCGGACGACGAACCAATCATCTGCGAGACCTTGAGCTTGTTTCTGAGCCACATCGGGATCAACAACATACAAACTGTCAGTGACGGCAGCTATGCGGTCGAGGAACTTTGCCGCAACTCCTATGACTATGTTTTTGTGGACCTCATGATGCCCAGACTCACGGGTCTGGACGTTCTCAAGAAGGTCAGTGAGTCGCACCCGCTCTCCAACGTCATCATCATGACCGGGTTTCCTTCCATGGATACGGTCATCGAAGCCATGCACTACGGGGCATCGGACTTCCTGGTCAAACCTTTCCGGTTCGAAGACGTAAAGATAGGGCTGGAACGAATGCAGACGATCAGGAGATTGAAAGAGAAGAATTGGCAGCTTCACGAGGAACTGAACAAGAAAAAGGAAGTGGAAGAGCTCAACTATGAACTGGAGAAGAGGATCAGGCTTCAGAGCATCCTCTACAACATCGTCGACTCCCTTTCGAAGATCAACCGTTCCGAGAGCCTCTATCACTACATCGTCAGGAAGGCGGCCGACTCGTGCAATGCGAGGCGGGCGTGTTTCATGATTTATGACCAGGGGAATTCACACCTCCTGGCAATCGCTCAGGAAGGCTTGGCCGGCAGGTTTACGGGTCTGCAGGCGGTATTTCGAACCGACTCCGAGGGAACGCGGATTCTGAAAGACGATTTCCTTTCACGCCATTTCGGGGCGTCTTCCGACACCGCCCTGCCATTGAACCGGATCACCCGAGTGAACGGCCTGATGGGGGTTCCTTTCAACATCAGGAACGAGCCGTTTGGGATCCTTCTCATCGGCGAAAAAACCGGGCAGGAGAGCTTTGACACCGAAGATGAATTCATTATCAAATTCCTGGCGGAAAAGGCGGCTCTCAGCATCGAGAACATCGCCCTGTACGACAATCTGAAGGAGAGCCTCATTGCCACCCTGAAGTCTCTGGTCAGTGCCATAGAAGCAAAAGATCCCTACACTCAGCAGCATTCAACCAGAGTGACGGAGTACGCCTCCAGGATTGCCATGAAGATGAATTGCGACCATGAAGTCCTGCAGAAACTGGCCTCAGTCGCACCTCTTCACGACATCGGAAAAATCGGGGTGAATGATGCCATTCTGAACAAACCGGGAAGGCTGACCCAGGAGGAGTTCGGCCACATCATGGCCCATCCTCTGATCGGCGTGAACATCGTCTCCCCACTTGGACTGGATCAGGAAGAGCTCTCAGTGATACGGAATCATCACGAGCGCTGGGATGGTCAAGGATATCCCGATCATCTGCGCGGATCTCAGATCCCCATGTTGGCCAGAATTCTCGCAGTGGCCGACGCCTTCGACGCCATGAACTCCGACAGGGCGTACCGGAAGGCGCTCCCGTCATCCGATTGCATGCAGGAGTTGAGAAAAGGCTGCGGCACACAATTCGACCCCCGTGTGGTCGAAGTCGCCATGGACGTGCTCTCCACCTGAAGAATTCTCCGTCACTCATCTCCCAATTTATCCAGCCTCCCATTACTCCAGCGATCTCCCCTTTTTCGGCCTTCTTTCTCCAGCTTTCTCAGGTGGCATTACTATTGCAAAAACCATGGTTTTGTGATTGTGTACATTGACTCTTCGAGAGGTGTGCATGGCTTCTGACAACAGGAGAGCGTACTACAGGGCGCAGATTACGATACCATTGCAGTGGCGGATACTCCTTCCCGAGGAGAGCAGGATCGTCCGGCAGGGATTGGGTGCGAATCTTTTCAGAGGGAGCGGGGTGCCCAACCCTATAGACGAATTCCTTGAACAGGCAACGCCCGGATCCAATGAAGAGCATCTCTATCGCTGCCTGCAGCTCGTGAACAACAAATTGGATTTTCTCATCGAGCAGGCCTTCCTTCATCCAGACCGGAACTCTCCCGCGCGAGGCGACGTCATCGACATCAGCGGGTCGGGTTTGAAGTTCACCTGTCGCGATCACATCCCGGAGGGCTCTCTCCTGAAGCTGGATCTGGTCATGCCCACCACCTCCAGGTATCAATTGGAAATGATTTCCGAGGTGGTCAGAATTGAGACCGAGACGGGAGGGTATACGGTTGCCTGCAAGATCATGGAGATAGACGAAGGGGCCAGGGAGTCCATTGTGGACGTCGTCTTCCAGAAACAGAGAAAAGACATCAGGACCTCAAGGCAGGTTCAGGAGGATTCGAATGCACATTGAAATTCCTTTGGAGCGCTTTGTCGATTTTTACCGACTGGTCACGTTGGGAAAATTGATCCAGGGACTTGTGCACAACCTGAACGGCCCTCTCCAGAACCTCGGAATGGACATGGAGATGATGGAACATTCGCTCAGGAGCGATAAGCGAATACCGGCCGAACTGTCGGAGTCCTTTGCAGGCCGCCTGAACAGGATGGAAGGGGAATTCGATCACATCGCGCGATTGATCAAGTCCGCATCCATGAGGATCGATCCGGAAGGGGACTTTCTGCAATACGGAACGATCAAGTCTTTTCTTGAGCAGGAAATCTCTTTCCTGTACTGCAATCTTTATTTCAAGCACAATGTACAGAAGGACATTGACCTTCCCGCTGATCTGCCTCGTCTCGACTTTTTCTCCCGGGACACCCTGCTCTCCCTGTGCTGGCTCATTCAGTCTGTTGTCGAGGGGATGGAGAGCGGAGAAGCGAATCGGTTCTCTATGACGGGAAAATCCCTTTCCTCGGCCCTTGAGCTGTCTCTCGTGGTGGAGGGGGCAACGGTTGGAACGAGCTACAAGGACACGGTTGACGAGGAGATGGACCCCTCCGGATCATTGCAGGTACAGGATGCCCTTGGGATGAGGGTACTCCTGGCCATCCTGAAACTCTACGATGTTTCAGCTGCCTTCAGCCGTGAACCGACACGGTTCGAGATGACACTTCTTATTCCCTTTACGTATAATCCCCTCTCCTGAATTTTGCCGTTTCTCTCCCCAGGGTCAATACCGTATCCGAGATAATGTTCTTGAGCTTTTCGGGCAGTTCGGCCTCAGTCTGGAGCATTTGGAACCCGGCCATTCTTTCTTCCAGGTGGTCGACCAGAGGTTCCATTTCACTGGTTTGAAAGGAGGGGTCGGCGAGCCGGCCGGCGTAAAAATCCACGAGATCCAAAGTCTGCTCCAGGTCCCTCAATATTTCGGCTTTTCCAAAAACGATTTCTGAATTCTGAATGCTTCCCGTCTGGTTCAAGATCTGCACCCCTTCCGGGATCATGCCTGAAGCCGCCGGGCTTCGTCCCATCCCCTGAAACCCCTTCTCCAGCTCGACATCCTCCATGATCTGATGAAATGTGTTTTCACCCTGATCCTTTACCGTGTTTTGCTTCCGGATCTGGTTCAGCATCACACCAGGATTTTCCAGTACTTTCATCTTTGTCTCCTCCGTTCCGGGTTGCGGGTGCGTTTTGAGAGTCGATTTACCGTCACCGGCAAGTGAGATATGCAAAAGCATTGCCAGTGGAACGTTTATAACCGCCCTTCATGGCGGTATTTCGAGATCTTTGTTACTATCTGAAATACCTGATATTTCCGCACTTTCTCAGAAAAATGACAACAAGAGTCTTCTCCTCCTGAAAAGGCGGGACTGTCTATGTCTTCTCCGGCAGGAAGTTACTTCCGCGGGAGCGGAAAAAACTTCAGTTGAGCATTTCGAGGGATGACCGCGAGATATGAGGAAGGGAGACCACCTTTTCCGCAGCCCCGAGTTTTATAGCCTCTTTTGGCATGCCGAAGACGACGCAACTCTGTTCGTCCTGAGCGATCGTCCGGGCGCCCACTTCTCTCATCTTCAGCAGCCCTTCTGCGCCATCTGCGCCCATGCCTGTCAAAATGATCCCCACTGCATTGGCCCCGGCATAATCGGCCACGGATTTAAAGAGCACATCGGCAGAAGGCCTTTGATGATGGACCAGAGGCCCGTTCTTGACCTGAACGTAGTACCGGGCTCCGCTTCTTCGAAGCAGCATGTGGTAGTTGCCGGGGGCGATGAGAACGGTTCCGTTAACCACGGAATCTCCGTCCTCCGCCTCTTTCACGTGCATTGCACAGAGCGCGTTGAGCCTTTCTGCGAAGGAGGTGGTAAATTTGGCGGGCATATGCTGCACCACCAGGATTCCGGGAGCATTCGGCGGCATGCCTCTCAACACCGCCTTGATCGCTTCAGTGCCGCCCGTCGATGCTCCTACTGCGATGATTTTGTTGGTGGTTGCACTTAAAGCCTGCGGAGCGGCCACAGGCAAGGTGGTTTGCGTTTCGGCTTCATTCTGGAGTCTCCGACGAATGTCCACTCGCGCGACAGCCCTGATCTTGTCGGCAAGCTGCACACTCATATCCCCAACCGAGTAAGCGGCGGAAGGTTTGGAGATCACTTCCAGTGCGCCAAGGCTTAGAGCCTCCATGGCCAGTTTGCCGCCCTTTTTTGTCAGAGAGCTGACGATGATGACGGGAAGAGGATAATGTCTCATGAGTTTCTTGAGAAATGTGAGTCCGTCCATCCGGGGCATCTCGATGTCCAGCGTGATCACATCCGGGTGAAGTCTCACAATCTTGTCCCTTGCCACAAAAGGATCAGGCGCCGTACCGATAACCTCTATGCCCTTTTCCCGCGAGAGTTCTTCGCTGAGAACCTTTCGGACAATTGCGGAGTCATCTACTACCAGGACTTTTACATTGCTGTCCATGGCCCCTCATGAACGGTCATTCCATGCAACTGCCTTGTGACACGTTCTCATTATTCATTTCACCAGCACCTTTTTCTCCAGTATTGTCTCTCAATGGACAACGAGTCGTAAGCCCAGGGAGCTGTCGACCGTCTGAACGGGGACGAATATCCCTTCATTCAAGCCGGAAAAGGCCGCTTCCGTGTCGGAGCCTTCAACCATTACGGGGATCTCCAGATTGAAGAGCGCGTGATTATCCAGAATGCTGAACATGTTTCCGGCAATCATGTTGACAATCTCCTTGACCGTATCGGCCCGGTGTTCCATTGTGACATGCTGCTCATCCTGTCCCAGAAAACCCGCTGCAAGCGAGGACGTCATTTCCTCCGGAAGGAAGAAGAGAAAATGGCCGGCGAACGGCCCTTTGAAAGCCAGCTTGGCGATCATGAATTTTCGGGGACGGCATAAATCGGCCCAGTGCTGTTCGGACGTGTTCGGAAAATCAACCGGCACGAAGAACATCTTTTCAAGAACCTCAGAAATCGAGCGTTTCATCGCTGATTCGAGTATCTCCGGTTCCATCGGTTTCTCCCATGATGCGGCTTAATTTGTTTCGAATCTCCTCGGGTGTAAAGGGCTTCCTGATGTAGTCGGCAGCTCCGCCTTCCATGAATTCCCTCAACCTCTGCTGACTTCCTTCGGTAGTGATAACCACAACCGGAATCGTCTTGAGGATTTCATCGGACTTCATGTGGCTGAGAAGTTCAAGGCCGTTCATGTCAGGCATATTGTAATCCGTTACAACCAGGTCCATCCATTCGCTGTTCAAAACCTTCAGTGCCTCCTTCCCATTCCCTGCATCGTAAAACTTCCCGACCATGAAGCCTGATGCCGTGATGGTCTTTTTTACAACCGCCCTCATGGGAAGAGAGTCATCCACGATGAGTACATTATATGCCATTTCCCATTACCCCGTGCTTCAGCAACCTGCTATGCATGAACCAACTCTTCCACCTTGCGGAGTTTCTCGCCGAAACCCGCCATCACTTCCTGAAAATCCCGGTCGGAAAACCCCAGCTTGTCGATCACATCCTTTCGAAATCGGTAGGCCAGACCGTCCGATCCCACCCCGACCCCGATCATCATGCAAAGGGTATCGGCCAGGTATACGATCGAGGTCTCCAGATCGAACTCTGTCGACTCATCAGTTAAATGGTGACTTCGTATGATCTCCACCATTTTGGGGCTGTACCCCCATTTCTCAGCAACCATGCCGCCCAGCTCCGCATGGTCGATTCCGATCACGGCCTTTTCCGCCTCCATGAAGCTGTACCTGTACTGAGTCACGAGCAGGTTGATCTTTTCGAACGAATCGGCCACATACTGGCTCAAGACCACCTTGCCTATATCCTTGAGAAGGGCCGCGGTAAAGACGAGATGAGCGTTATCCATCTTCCGTTTTTCCGCGAGCTCACGGGAGATGAGTGCCGAGGAAACGGAGTACTTCCAGAGGTCCCCCTCTTCCAGCTCATAGCCGTCCTGCTTCTTCCTGAAATTCGCCGCGCCGCCGCTCATCCAGACAAGATCCACAACCTGGTCAATCCCCACAAACACGATGGCCTGTTGGACCGAATCGACCTTCCTGGGCACACTGAAATAGGAAGAGTTGCATGTCTTGAGCAGGTTTGCCGTCAGAATCTGGTCATAGGTTATGATCTCCGCAATCCTCGACATAGAGCTTTCGGGATCGCCGGCAAGGAGCATGACCTGCTCCGCCACATGCGGAATGGGATGCAGTCGGTCAATCCCCTGGAGGATCTTCTGAATGTCTTTCATATCTCTGTTACCCCCTGCCCGGATACTTTGAGCCAGGTCTTACCGTCCCCGACTGCGAGCTTCAGGGTGCGGTTGGTATTCCCTCCCACGTTCTCGTAATCGACCATGACGTTGTTCTTCCAGAAAATCTTCCTGATTGCCATGTGGTTTCTCTTGCCTATATTGAAAAACCCCTGCTGGTCCAGGACCTGCGCCCCGCCCACGACAATGACCTTCATTTGCTGTTTTTTCGCCCCCAACGCATAGGCCGCCTTGAACAGAGCGGGAATGCCAGTGTCTGCAAACATGAATGGATTCGCCTGGGCCTTTTCCGGGTCCAGAGAAGATTCCGGGAGCATGAAATGCAGCATTCCTCCCACATGGGCAACCCGATCCCAGATCGATACCCCGATGCACGAGCCGAGTGAGTAGGTGACCAGCACCGAATCAGGCTCTTTGCACACCTTCATGTCCGACACACCGACTACGATATTCAACTAGAGTTTCCTCTTATCAACCTGTTTACATGCTAATTCTGGGAAATCTCGAAAATGCCCGAGATATCGAGAATGAGTCCCACTCTCCCGTCACCGAGGATCGCACCGCCTGCAATGCCTCTTACGGCTTTCAGTCCCTGTCCAAGACTCTTGATCACCACTTCTTCCTTGCCCACGAGTTCATCCAGCAGGAGGCATCTTTGATGTCCGTCATTTTCCACGGCCACGACAAGGCCTTCCCAGGGGTGAGTGTAATCCCCCTGAATGCCGAACATCCGATCCAGCCTCACCAGAGGAACGAGTCTGCCGCGGGTGAGAATCATCTCTCCCTTTCCTTCTACGGTGGAGTACTGCTTCTTTTCGGGTCTGAAGGACTCAAGAATGGTGAGAGCAGGAATGATGTATCTCTCCTTGCCCACACGTACAACCATGCCTTCGATGATAGCCAGGGTGAGAGGAAGGCTGATGACAAAAACGGCGCCCTCCCCTTTACTGGAGTTGATTTCTATGCGTCCTCTCAGTCTATCGATCCCTTTTCTCACCACGTCCATTCCAACGCCGCGCCCGGAGATGTCCGTCACCTTTTCCGCGGTGGAGAACCCCGGGTGAAAGATCAGGTTGTAGATGTCGGAGTCGACCATCTTGCTCTCATCCGCTATGAGTTGGAGTGATCTCGCCTTTTCCAGGATCCTTTCCTTGTCAAGCCCGCGGCCGTCATCCCGTATCTCGATGATGATGTGGCCTCCCCTGTGATACGCCTTCAGAAAAACCGTGCCGCTTCTGCGCTTTCCCGATCTCTCCCTGTCCTCCGGGAGCTCTATGCCATGATCCACTGCATTGCGGATCATGTGAACCATCGGCTCGTAGAGTTCTTCCACGACGTTTCGATCGATTTCCGTGTCCTCACCATCCATTTCCAGCACCACTTCTTTGCCGGAGTTCTTGGAGAGGTCCCTCACCAGCCTTACCATCTTTTGAAAAGTGCTTCGGATAGGCACCATGCGCATGGACATGGCCGTTCTCTGAAGGCTGGAGGTGATCTGATTCAGTTGATTCAGGTTATGATAGAGCTTCTGGTCCTTGGAAGAGAGCACCCACTGATTCTGCCTCAGCATGGCCTGATTGATCACGAGCTCGCCTGTCAGATCCACCAGGTTGTCAAGCTTCTTCGTATCCACCTTCACTTGGAGATCGATATGCTGGCGGCTGAATTTCTTCTGATCCCTCAGCGCCAAAATGACATCCTTTGTCTCGGCTTTGTTATCTTCGACCAAAATTTCGCCGATCCTTTTCTCCGGCTCCTCTTTCTGTCTCGTGAGGCCCTGCTCCACATCCTGACGCTCGACCGCCCCCTTATGGATCAGAATTTCGCCCAGGGGTTTTTCCCCGAGCAGATCGGACTCGGAGAGGATCGTCTCAATACGGCCGCTGAGAGGTCCAATATCTATTCCGCTGTCCAGTGAAGTCCCCTGCTCCAGGCTCTCCCTTACCCCCTCGATCATCCTCTTCAAGGTGTCCACCGTCTCCAGGATGACATCGATGACCATGCCTTCCACCCGCAGTTCGCGGTTTCTGGCTTTGTCCAGCAGGTTCTCCGCATTGTGAGCAAGCCGGTTGATCTTGGTCAGGTTCAGAAAGCCGGATACCCCCTTTATGGTATGAAATGGCCTGAAGATCGCGTTGACCGTTTCCTGGTCCGAAGGATCCTGCTCCAGATTGATGAGGTTCACCTCAATCGTGCCGAGATTCTCCAGGGACTCGATGACGAAGTCACTGATGATCTGCCTGTCCTCGTCGCTCATGGCGCCGGCAGAGGATTTTTGAGCACCCTCGGATCCCGATCCGCTCCCACGATCTTCCCCGCCGTAGCTCAACCGGTGAAAGAGCTGACTGAGATCTCCTTGAAAAGGCTCCCCGTTTCTGAAGGTGCGCACCATGGACTGGAGCATCCCGATTGCCTCTTCCAGGGGATTCAGATCGTCCGCCTCTGCAAGGACCAGCCGTTCAAGATAGCACTTCAACGCCTTTATAAGCTCCTGCAGTGTGCCTTGCCCTGATTCCTGTCCATTTTCTTCCAGTCTGCAAAGGGAGTTCATGATGTTTCCCAGGGCTGGGATGTCCCCCTTGTCCAGAGTCACAATTTCCAAGGCAATCCCTTCTACACCCTTTTCCAATCTTTCGAGCCATTCGGTCATTGAAGCGACCTCTCTCTTTTTGAACTTATTGTTCAGCCACCAAGACACAAAGGCACAAAGAGTCTATATTGTTCAGTCTTTGTGGCTTAGTGTCTTTGTGGCCGAACTGGTTGTTGCATCAACCAAACACCTTCTGTAATTTTTCGCCGAAGGTCTCCGGAGTGAAAGGCTTGACGATGTAGTTCGAGACCCCGGCTTTCACCGCTTCAATGACATTCTCCTTCTGGCCTTCAGCAGTGACCATGATAAATGGAATGGCCTTCAGCGATGCGTCCCCCCTGACCGCTTTCAGGAGATCAAGACCACTCATGTTGGGCATGTTCCAGTCCGAAACGATCAGACCGATCTTTTCCTTTTTGAGCTCTCCCAGTGCCGTATTGCCGTCTTCGGCCTCAATGATATTGCTGAAGCCCAACTGCTTGAGAACTCCCTTGACGATTCGCCTCATGGTGGCAAAATCGTCGACCACCAGGACTTTCATGGATGTGTCGATGGACATATTTACCCTCCCCCGATTCAGTAAAAAACTCCGACCCCCAAAGGGGTGAAGTATTCTACAACGTTGCCAAAAGGTCGTCTATCTTCGCTTGATCCATCCCCTTTCCCTGTCTCTGGGGGCCTTTTAAATCCGACTTGTACTGCTCCACTTCCTCACGAAGATCGTCGAAGGTCTTCTCCGGATTTTCCTTGTGCCTTCGACCTTGAGACCGAAAGTGATGATCATGTCCTCTATCCTGACCTCCATGGATTTCACCAGACGGATGATCCTTTGAATCCTCATTTAAAAGCAAGAGTTGTACCATTAGGAGAAGTTCGCTGCCCGATTCTTTTCTGCAGCCCATCCTTCCGGTGTTCCCCCGCCTGAGAAATCCGGATGTCAACCGACTGAAACAGAATGAAACGAATTGGAATCTTCAACTCCTCCTGGGCAACGATTCGCCTCTCCGGCAATTGGTCCACTCCCAGCGGCTTTGCCTGGATGGTAATCTCGACAGGTCCATGGCAGAGAGAGGGCTTTGATTCGAGAAGGGCTTGAGCAGACTCTTCGATATGCTTCCATTCCTTTTTGGAGAAGGCGGCACGGATAAAGGACGTCGCATGGGGCATTTGTTCAGGGGGCTCGGATGCCCACCCCAGCGATCTCCCCGATCGCTCCCTCTTGATGTTGGTTTCAAACCTCCAGACGAAGAGGGACCCATTCCCGTACTCTTTCATTCGCTTCAGCAACCGGGCTCTCGTCGCTTTGATCGTGGGAGTCAGAAACATCTCCGCGGGCTTGAATGAAGAATAGATCGGTCTGCCCTGAGCGTAGCAAAGATCCTCGATATCCTGATCTCCCATAGGCTGTCCGCTCAATTTGAAATAGAGGCAGAAGACATCCTCCTTTTGCAGGGGAAGAAGAGTCGGTCCGTGGCAGTGTCCGGTGGGGAGGAACAGGAAGATATTCGCCAAAATGAGAAACGTTGTCTTTTGGAGAAAATGGCGAAGCATTGTCTCAACCCTTCATGTCCAGGATGAACTGCATCGGATCAACGGCCCTGTCGCCTTTGATAACTCCGTAATGAAGATGATGGCTGGTTGAAAGCCCCGTATTTCCAACCAAACCGATCCGGTCCCCCCGCTTGATCTCCGATCCCTCGCGGACATGAATCTCTTCCAGGTGTCCATAGATAGTCTTGAATCCCGCCGGGTGGTGCAAGACCACGTAATTCCCGAGCCACTGATCACGACCTGTGTTGAAAACCCTTCCATTGGCCGGGGCAATAACCCTGGTGCCTTTCGCTCCGATGAAATCTACCCCGGCATGGAACGCCATCTTGCTGGTAAAGGGGCTCTTCCTGAAGCCAAAGGGCGAAGAAACTCTCGGTTTCTCCAGCTCCAGCGGCACTATGCTTGGAGTGCCTTCCCAGAGCGCCACCTGTTTTACCTTCAATCGGCTCAGGGACTCATGATCGGAAATCAGGGTTTTCATTTTCTCTTCAAGGCTCCCGCGCCCAGTCCCAGCTATTTTGACCCTTTCACTTGCAGTGAGCTTCTTCTGGTTTGAATTTTTGGCGGTCCCCCAGGACTTCAGCGGCAGTTTTTCTCCCCCCAGCCCAATTGCCTTCTCGAGCGATCGGTATCTCTCAAGACCGAAATGATTTCTCAGGATCTCTTCGTTCTCCTGAATCTGGGCCACCGCCTCCTTGAAAAACAGCAGCGTTGCAATTTCTCCTTTCAATGAGTGGGTCTCGTTCTCCAGGCTCACAATCCTGTCCTTCAGAGAGAGTACGCCTTTCTCAAGAAAAGGCACTGCAGAGATGCACAGGCATATCAGCCCAAGAAAACCGATCAGCAGCAGAGGGCTGACGGAGAACTGGAAGATCTTTCCAGTTCCTTCGCAACTCATCCAAATGACTTTGGCCCGGCCAAGTTTCATGGCAATCCTGCACGTCCCCTAACGTTGAGCGAGATAGGGATACCAATCCCCTTTTCTGATCCTGTCCACTTTGATCACTGCCACCTCGTTTAACCTGGTATCATAGACGATCTTCCTGCCCTTTTCCCCGCCCACATCCTCCGATGCGATGGGAATTCTCTTACGGGCCAGGATCTTCCTGGCGACTTGGATGTTTTCCAGCCCGATATTTGTCGGACACGTCTCCCGCTTAAAAGCACCGCCGAATACCTGCGCTTCCAGGTCCTTGATGTTGGATCCCCCTTCCAACATCATTCCGATGAGCGTCAAAGTGGCTACATTTCCGTAGCGTGCGGTTGCTTCCTTCGGATTGGCAGTGGAGGGAAGTAGAAAGTGATTCATTCCTCCGATCTTTCGTGCGCAGTCAAACAGGCAGACCGCAACACAGGATCCCAGCACGGTGGAAATAATTGTCGGCGCCTCGGGGACCAGGATATAGCCGGGCTTGAGAAAATAGTTCTCAGCCACAGGTAGTCCCGATCTCTCGAACATATACTGACTGCCCCCCCTCTTAGTCGGACGTTCCGGACGGGCATACCCAAATCCCAATTCCGGCTCCCGCTATTCCCTTATGCCAGTTTCATGCCATTGAACAACGGGTTGGGAGTTGTGTGTCGCAGGTTGAGGGTTGAGGGTCGAGGTGAACAAACAAGAGTCGCGTTGATAAGAAAAGCCACGGTTCTCCACTACATCTAAGATCCTCAATTTAAGAACAGCGGCAGTTCCCAGGCAGCGACCCTCAACCTGCAACCCACTCCTCGCAGGCTACCGTCAGCCATCTCCTTGACATTCTGTTGTTGCTTTTTTGACGATTCGGAGACCCTGGAAAACATGCCCGGCGGCCTTCACAGCGGAGTTTTAGACCTTGATCAATCCCTTTTCTTGCGGCTATAATCCACTCTCCAAGAAATATTGTTGCTTCGGGGTTTGTGACTTTATGGCCAATAAAAGGAGTGAGATATGCCCGGTTTCGAGATCATAGGAGAAGAGGAGAAGCAGGAGATTCTTGATGTGCTTTCAAGGAAAATGCTCTTTCGATACGAGTTTCATGAGCAGAGAAAGGGTATTTACAAGGTGGAGGAGTTCGAGCGCGAATTTGCAGGCTATTGCGGCGCACGCCACGCTCTGGCCGTTTCCTCAGGCACTGCCGCACTCAGGGTCGCTCTCGCGGCACTGGGCGTAGGTCCGGGCGACGAGGTCATCACACAGGGCTTCACATTTGTGGCAACCTGGGAGACTGTCCTGGATGCGGGGGCCGTTCCCGTTTTTACCGAGATCGACGACACCTTCTGCATGGATCCGGTCGACCTGAAGAAGAAAATCACGCCGCGCACCAAGGCAATCCTGCCCGTGCACATGTGCGGCGGACAGGCAAGGATCAAGGAGATCTCGGATATCGCAGCCAGGCACGGCATTCCGGTTCTGGAGGACACCGCCCAATCTTGCGGCGGCAGGTTGAACGGAAAAGGGCTTGGGACATTCGGGAAGGCAGGGACCTTTTCATTTGACGCGGTGAAGACATTGACTACGGGTGAAGGAGGAATGATCGTAACAGACGACGAGGCGCTCTATATCCGTGCATCCGAGTACCACGATCATGGCCACGACCATAATCCAAACCTCCCGAGGGGATTGGAAAAGCGGAACTTCATCGGCGTGAATTACCGTATGATGGAGCTTCAGGGCGCCCTTGGCCTCGCTCAACTGAGAAAGCTGGATAACGTTATCCTTGCAAATCAAAAGAAGAACAAGGCAAAAATCAAGGAAGCCCTCTCCAGGATCGATAAAGTCTCCTTCCGGAACATTCCGGATGCCGGCGGCGATACGGCGACATTCATTATCTTCTCACTGCCCACTTCAGACATGGCGAAAGGGTTCAACCGGGTGATGACCGAGGAAGGGGCCGGCGCTGTGTACTGGTATGCGAACTACTGGCACTATTACGACGAGTGGGAGCATTTGCTGGGTGGCAAGAGCGTGCTCCCGAGCGGGTACCCCTTCAAAGATCCTTCGGGCAAGGATAGATGCCGTTTTGAAAAGGGCGCGCTCCCCCAGACCACAGACCTGCTCTCACGCGCTCTGACCATCCCGATCAATATCCACATGGAGGAGCAGATCCCGCGAATCCTGAAGGCCATTGAAAAGGCGGGAAAAGCAATTTAGCTGTCATTCGTCATTTGTCACTTGTCATTTGTCCTTTGCAGATTGTGAATTGTGATCTGCAATAGAATGCAGGAGTCGACTGCCATTCAGAACAAAGACAAGACAGCGGCGTAGACCTCGCCTCCGGTTATCCAGACGGCGCATAATTATATGGCTCATGTCCGATGACGAAGGACAAATGGCCAAGGACCAATGACAATGAAAATAGCTCTCTGCCAGATCAACCCGATTATCGGTGATTTCGATCATAATACTTCCCTGATCATGGAGTGGTCCGAGCGGGCCGCAAACCAGGGTTGCTCGCTCGCCGTGTTCCCTGAACTGTCCCTGGTCGGATATCCACCCAAAGACCTCCTCGAGAGGCCCTCCTTCATCAGGGAGAATCTCAGAAGAGTCGACATGCTCGCCGAGCAGATTGAGTCCATTTCCGTCCTCTGCGGCTATGTGGACATGAACCCCAACTCTACGGGGAAGCCTCTCCTGAACAGCGTTGCCTTGATCCGCAACGGCAAAATCGCTGGAAAGGGAGGAAAGAGGCTTCTTCCCACCTATGACGTTTTTGATGAGACCCGCTACTTCGAACCCGCCCCGGAGGGCCTCGTGTTCGAACTGGACGGCCGGAGAGTCGGGGTTACGATTTGTGAAGACATATGGACCGTCGGTGATTTCGAGGGAGTCCCTCGATATAAAGCCGATCCTGTCGCCGACATCATGACCAAGGGAGTCGACATCCTTATCAATCTTTCCTCCTCACCGTACACCCTGCACAAGAGGTCTGTCCGCCAATCGATTATGGAGAAGCTCGCGCTGCAGTACGGCGTGCCGATCATTTACTGCAACCAGGTTGGAGGTAATGACGATGTGCTCTTTGATGGGGCCAGCATGGTTGTGGATTCCCGGGGCAGGCTCATCCTTATGGGTCAGGAATTTGAGGAGGACTTGCTTGTCTGGGACAGCCGGCAGGAGTACCCTCCCCTCCACGACTCAACTCAGCCTGATGAAGAGTCCATCCTGAAAGGCCTGGTTATGGGGACCCGCGACTACCTCAGAAAATGCGGGTTCAGGAAGGCCATCGTGGGACTGAGCGGGGGCATCGATTCTTCGCTGGTCGCGGTGGTGGCGCAGCGGGCATTGGGCGCTGAAAACGTTATGGGCGTGAGCATGCCCTCCCCCTACACATCCCGGATGAGCCGGGAGGATGCCGCGAAGCTCGCGGAGAATCTCGGGATTGGTTTTCAGGAGATCCCGATCACCGAAATCTACAAAACCTTCAGAGGGGCACTGGCGCCTGTGTTCGAGGGATTGAAGGAGGATGAGACAGAGGAGAACATTCAGGCCCGGGTCAGGGGAACCCTGCTCATGGCGCTTGCCAACAAGTTCAATGCTATTCTGCTCAGCACTGGAAACAAGTCTGAGACCGCGGTGGGGTATTGCACCCTTTACGGCGACATGAACGGGGGCCTTGCCGTCATCTCGGACATTCCGAAAACCATGTGCTACAGGATCGCGAGTTACATCAACCGGGATGGGGAGATCATACCCGAGAGGGTCATTTCCCGGCCTCCCTCCGCGGAGCTCAGACCCGATCAAAAGGACCAGGATACATTGCCTCCTTACGAGGTCCTTGACGGCATCATCGATGCAGCGGTCGTGGAAAACCTGGGATTTGAGGAGATCGTGGATCTTGGTTATGAAGAAGCCACAGTGAAGGATGTGCTGAAGCGCATAACTCTCAGTGAGTACAAACGCAGGCAGGCGCCTCCGGGGTTGAAGATCACCACCAAAGCCTTCGGCTACGGCCGCCGCTATCCCATTGCCCGCGGCAAAGAACCGTATTGACATCCTTTCAGAGCCGCCACAAAGTCACAAAGACACCAAGAAGGACATTACCAGTTTTCTTAAAGACACTTGGCGCCAGGGATAACCCTGGTCGCCTTCAGCGCCGCAAGAGGCGGGTAAACTTGTTTGCCAGCGCTTGCTTTAAAATCTTACTTCCACCTTGATCCTGCCTCGAAACTCACTGATGTCCACGTCCCCTGTCACCGAATCAAACTCTCCATGCGTTTGTCCATTTACCTTGACAGACCGGATAGCCGCCTTTTGAGGGTGTCGGAAGCGGACAAGGACTTGAGGAGTGGCCTTAGATTTCGGGAGCTTTACTGCGGCCGTGATCGATCCCCTCTCCACTGAGGAATGATACTGTATGGAGACATCGCCGAAACAAGTGCGCACATCCTTTGCTTCGAGGATGTTTCCATCCTCAAACCATCGCCTCGGCAGCGCTCTCCCAAAGTGAAGGAGACCCCCCTTGGTGAAGGCATACATGTACCGAAGCCACATCACCGCGTTTGCCTGGTCGCTTGTCTTGAACTGAGCCGTGTTGGAGTATCCCAGGGTCGGGTGAGGATGCTCCGTCATGGCATTGATTTCTTCTCTGTAGCAGGAGCACCAGGCATTGAAAAACATCCAGATATAGATTTCCGGTTCGTCGCGATAGAGGTACGGCATCAATCCCGCAAGCAGGTTCGGCTGAATGGAGAAACCTCCCCGACAAAACCAATTCGACTCCAGGTCGGGAATCAGGTACCCGAAAGGGGGTTTGATGTAGAGGTTGTCCTGGTAGTCATCCAGGATCCATTGTGCCTCCCTGCTATGGTAGTCGTACAAACCTGAGAGCAGGAGGTAGACGGCGCCTTCGAGCGTTTGACGTATCCACCCCTTGTCTCTGCCGCGTCGATACAGCCTGCTTGGAAATTGAGGAACCCATCGGCCGTTGCGCAACCGAACCAGGGGTGAATGGCCCCTCATAGTATCGAACCCCCTGATCAGATCTCGCCGATACCTATCGGACTCCTTTCTGACCCGTTTTGCCTCGGGATGGCGGAGGGCTTCCAGCGCCTGAGCAGCCGACTCGGCGCCCCTCCAGGTAAGGCAGTTGGTAGAGAGCCAGTAATGAAAATCCGTGACATCTTCGAGACTCCCCGCAGGCAGGAACCCATATTCCCATCCCCTTGAGTGTGGCAGGGAAACCATCGTGTTCCGGCGCTGCCGGAAAATCCAATCAGCCCCGTCAATCACGGATTCAGCGATGCTTCGAAACCACTCCTCATCCCCTGTAAGAAGAAAGTGCTCGCAGAGAGCCCATAGGATCCATCCGTGATGCTGGTTGTATGCGCCCTCTTCGAAACCCGCGGCGCCGAAGTACATTCCTCTATAATCCGTGAAGTTCCCGGGTTGAGTTGCCGTTCCCTGGTACTTTACCCAGAGGTTGAGCCGTCGCTCCGCCTCCTGCTTGAGCCCCCTCTGATCGAGTTCCTGGATGATCATGCACGATTCATTGCTGAAGTTCCCGTAGGTGTTTGTACCGACCGACGTATTCACCAGGCCGCTGCCGTCGGGCATCTTGAAGTCGCTGATCTGAACATGGGCGATATGGGCTTTGTGGAGTGCATCCAGATGCGGCTCCGGGCTCCTGATCTGTGCGCCTCTTCCAGCTTCTCTCCGCCAGAACTCGGTCACTTCACTTAGACATCTGTCGAATCTCAATTCATCGAGCGCCTTGATTTCTTCAGGTGAATCAACCGCTATGAAGGGGATCTTCAGCAGGAGCTCGCAGGTCTCTCCAGGCTCCAGTCGCTGTTGCATCAGTACCCCACTCCCTTCGAGGGTCGCCTTCATTGTCGTCTCGAACACGGCCCGGAGCGTTTTCTTCCCTCCGAAGCGGCTGTAGATCCGATTGTCGTTGAGGCTGAGTCTATCCAGCCTCCGTTCCGGCCCCGGATCCATCGAATTCCAGGTCCTCCAGAAATCCTGCGAGTACGCGACAGGGAGCGCGGCAGTGGCCGGAACACCTCCGGCGTTGTGGAACCGGAAGCGAAAGAGGCCCACTCCTGTGTCATCCCCTTCCAGTTCCACGTCCAGGATGGATTTCAACAGCGGAACGGACAGGGACTTCTGTTCCAGCAGCAATTCGCCCTTGCGGCAATGAATGTTGTAGACCAGGGAAGGCGATGGGTCATTGAATCGGCAGACTGTGGCCCAGCGCTCCAGGTTGAACATATAACGCGCGTTTCCTTTGCATTTGAAGCGAGGGGTGTCTTTGCCTGGAACCCGGGTCACGTTGTTCTTGTGAAGGATGATGTCTCCGTTCGCTTCAAGAAAAAAGCCGTGACGGTTGTGTTTGCATCCGAGATTAAAATTTACGGGGTGGGGACGGGGCTGGCCGAAATAGGCCGAGCGGTAACTCTGTTCCGGCCTCTCCTTGACCATCTCGCTGATGGTGCGCAACCCCTTGATCCCCTCACGGTAGGTTTCAAAATCCTTCGGTTCTTTGGAGTCCATGATATACACGCCCTCCTCCTCAAACCAGACCGGACCTTCACGGTCGAGACTGACCAGGGAGAGAGTGAATCTTCTCCCATCGAGGAGAAAAGAAACCAATCCATCATCGTGGCAATGTCGATGGGCCGGCTCCATGTGCGCCAAATCGACTTCGAACAACGGCCTCTTCCCAAGCTTTCGAACCGAGCCGTTCTCGACTGAGACCCCCTTGATCGGGCGCAATCTCCGTACAGAAACATTGTACCCTTCCAGCTCTATTGTCCTGCACCGCGTTGTCTTGCCTGCATTCAGTCGAACCATGATTTTGGTCACCTTGGCCGCAGATACCGTATACGTTTCTATTCTTTTCAGCCGATCGATTGAGGCGGTGGCGACTTTGATTCCCAGCGTCCTTCGAAACTGCACGTTGTAGTTCGTCATATCCCGGAACTCGGAGACAAGTTCCGAAAAGGAAATGGCCACACGTCCTTTTCCTTCTTTTCTTATCCGGGTGCTCGCCTTCTTCCAGGTGGTGTTGAAAGAATCGTCCCCCGGGAACCAGCCAAACACACAGGGATTCTCGAGGTCGCGGAACTCCTCGTAACGAACCCCGGGCCAGGTCCGCTGCAGGTAGAAAATGCTCAGATCCCCGGGCGGATCTCCCTTGAAGGACAGCACGATATTTTTTATGTCGCGGGGCTCTTCGAAATAAATTTCGCCGGCACTGCAATTCGGGAGGGCAAAGGGGGCAATGTCAAAGGGGTTCATAGAGCACCTCGGATTGGAAGGATTCAGTACTGATTACGACGCACAGAGTTTCAAAGGAGTCTCCGGGGAGCATCATTTTGTCATTGGTCATTTGTCATTTTGGCATTTGAAAGAGGCAATTCCATCTCCAGATTTTGTGGAACCAGGGCACTGGAACCAGTATGAACGAAAAGATGCCCAGGACATTTATGCTTTCCTGATGAATGACAAGTGACAATTGACAAGGAGGTCCCTACAATAGTCTCCCGCTGAAACACAAGTCAACCCTGTTTGGTGCAAGGATTCCGGGAATATGCCCCGGACTCCCTTGCCTCATTGCCGCTTCCCTGTTATGTAAAATCAATCCTGACAAGAGGTGGTTCCATGAGCGAGAGTCCCCAATCAAAAAAAGATCTGCTCCAGAGCCTTCCACCGGAATGGCCTGTGGATTTGCGTCCCGAGATCCAACAAGAGATCCGATCGAGCGGCCGCAAAGTGGTTGTGCTCGACGACGATCCCACAGGTACGCAGACCGTTCACTCCATACCGGTGCTCACGGTGTGGAATCGAGAAGCCCTCGAGACTGAACTGCTGAATCACTCCCCCGTGTTCTACATCCTCACGAACTCGAGAAGCCTCCCGCTTGAGGAGGCACAACGCCTCAACAGGGAAATCGGCCGCAGTCTGTCAGACGCGGCGAGGGAAACCGGCAGGGATTACGTTGTGGTGAGCCGCAGCGATTCGACTCTCCGAGGCCACTTCCCCGGCGAGGTGGAGGCTTTGGCCGATTCCCTGGGAGGGGATTTCGATGGATGGATAATCAATCCCTTTTTCCTCGAAGGAGGAAGGTACACCATTGACGACGTTCATTATGTCGAAGAGGGGGGATCGCTTACTCCTGCCGGGCAAACGGAATTCGCCCGGGACAGGGTTTTCGGATATCGCTCGTCAAATCTGCGCGAATGGGTGGAAGAGAAGACAGGAGGACGGCTTTCTTCAAAGGAGGTGGTCTCCATCACTATGGAAGACCTCCGGAAAGGAGGACCCGGATTGGTCGCCCGGAAACTGAAAACGCTTAAGAAGAAGGCCCAGTGCGTGGTCAATGCAGCATCTTATCGCGACATGGAGGTATTTGTCCGGGGCCTTCTCGCTGCCGAAGCGCAGGGGAAGAGGTTTCTATACCGCACGGCTGCTTCTTTTGTACAGGTCAGGGGGGGCATTGAGCCTCGTCCCCTTCTTTCTCAAAACGAGATAGCCCCATCCCCGTCCGGAGGCGGTCTTATTCTCGTCGGTTCTCACGTTCCCCGCACCACGAGCCAGCTGGAGGCGGTTCTGGCAATCCCCAACGTTGTCGGCCTGGAAGTGAAAGTGGAGTCCATTCTCAGCCGGGACTCGATTGCCTCGGAACTCACCCGCATCGCCCGCCTTGTGGAAAGCGCTCTCAACACCGGGAAAGATGCCGTTGTCTACACGAGCAGAAAGCTGCACACCGCTGCGGATTCCCAGGGCAACCTCCTGATCGGGCGCCGGGTTTCCGATGGACTGATCACCCTCCTGCGCATGCTCTCCGGAAAGCCCCGGTACCTGCTTGCCAAGGGGGGCATCACCGCCAGCGATGTCGCGACCAAAGGGTTGAACGTCCGACGGGCAATGGTTCTCGGTCAGATTCTGCCGGGTGTGCCTGTGTGGCGCCTGGGAGAGGAATGCCGGCACCCGGGTCTTGCTTACATTGTTTTTCCAGGCAACGTCGGAAATAGCGAAGCGGTAGCCGATGTTGTAAAGATGCTCAGATATACAGCTTGATTTTTGATGCTTCGTTGGTTAATCTGACTGGCATTTGTATTCTGGAGATCTCCCCTGATATGCTCTTGAGATTAAGTATTCTAGGCGCCCTCGCCCTGGCCGCTAGAAAAGGGTTTCTAAATAGTCGTAACCTGCAGCTTCGAGAGGTCGAAATCGGCCTGAGACATCTTCCTTCCTCCTTCGACGGTCTTCGAATCGGCCAGATCACCGATATCCATGCCGGCCCCCTGGTCCCCCGTGAATTCATAAGAGAGGGTGTGGATCTGATCATGGATGAAAATCCCGACCTGATAGTCCTGACAGGGGATTTCATGAACGGCAACAGGGGGATTCTCCGGCCCAACAACGGCAGCTTCAAGCAGCGCCACTATGATTACTGCATCGATGAACTTGCAAGGCTGAAGGCCCCTTTGGGGGTTTTCGGTGTTTTGGGAAACCATGATTTCTGGAGCGGAAAAAAGTTGGCATGCGCTATCGTCGAGGACCTGAACAGCGTCGGCATACGTATCCTGAGGAATCAATGGATACCCCTCGAGGACCATGGCGAGCAGCTTTACCTCGTTGGGGTGGACGACTACTGGGAAGATTCCTATGATCTCTCCCTTGCTACCAGAGGAATCCCAGAGGATACCTGTCGGATTCTCCTTTCTCACAACCCTGATGTGAATGAAGACATCTCAACGCTGAAGGAACGAATAGATCTCGTCATCTCCGGGCATACTCATGGCGGGCAAGTCGTACTTCCTGTTGTTGGATTCCCTTATCTGCTCTCCCCATTCGGACAGAAATATCGGTCGGGTATTGTAAGAGACGGCCAAAGAGTAAGCTACATCAGCTGTGGTCTCGGGGCGTATCTGGCTCCGATACGGTTGAATTGCCCCCCGGACGTTTCCGTTCTGACGCTCTACCGACAAAGGGAGGATAGCTGAGATGCAGTGCGAAAAATGCATGGACGACATCGAACAAGGCGAAGAGAGGGAACACAACGGCCGCACCCTTTGCGAAGACTGCTACATGGATGCCCTCTCCCCTGCCCGTACCTGCGACCCATGGGCTGTGCACACCGCCAAATCCCTTGTCAAGGAAGGTGGGGCTGCGTCTCAGCTCAATGATATCCAGGCCGGGATCCTCTCCATCCTCAAAGAGACAGGAGGAACCGAGCTCAAGGATCTTTCCGAGAGACTTCAGCTGAAGCCTTCCGACCTCGAACGCGAGATCGCTTCCCTGCGTCACATGGAGAAGATAAGGGGAGAATTGAGAGAGGGAAGACGGATTATCCGGCTCTGGTAACAAAGAGGCCTGGGTTGAACCCAGGCCCTCCAGGTTTTCAAAGCCAGTCCGCAACCGGCTTTCTTCAAAGTAGATCAATGAAGATCGCGCTTGAACTCATCCGCTTCCTTTTCCGCCTTCTTGCGTGACATTCCAAATCTCTTCTGCAGCCTGCCTTCTGTCTTACTCGATCTCATACCGGACGTTCACTTCGATGTCCTTTCTAAGAGAGTGATATACGGAGCAGTACTTTTCGCGGGAGAGGGAAATGGCCCTCTCCAGCTTTGCGGGAGTGATCCGCTTTCCGGAGATGTGAATCGTCAGATCGAAGGATTTGTAGTACTGAGGAGGTGTGGGATACCTGGTACCTTCCATTGTCATCTCATAATGGTCAACTTCGCACCTCATCTTTCGAAGGATATGAACCACGTCGATGGACATGCACCCTCCTACACTCATCAGCAGGGTCTCGGTGGGAGAGCACCCTTCCTGGTATGAAACATCGTATTCCACTTCATAGCCGCGCTGAGTGGTTGCCAGAAAGTAGAGGTCCCTCTGAAGCGTGATTCGCCCCTTGTTGACCGGCAGGATCTTTTCCTTGTAGTCTTTGAGATCTGTCGCATGTTCACCGCTCTCGGTTTTTTCCGTCTCGCTCATGCCAAACTCCCTTGTCGATTATTTCCGGGGAATTCAATTTCCGGATGATCATTGTGACTTTAATGGATGATCCAAATCCAAGTCAATTATCTGTTCCTCTGTCACCAAGGTTTACTTGGCTAGCGAGGAATGCGCTCGCTGCTTCGGTTCATCACGGTGCTCCATGTTGCGTATTTTTTATGTCACACATTCCCCGGCAAAGGTGTCTAATGGGAAAAGAGAGGAGTCTTATGCAAACGAAAAAGCTTGCTGACAAGCCAACTCTTGAAACTCTGGCTGCTCTAGCAAAAAAGGGAGAAAAAGAGGCCCTTGAAGAGCTGGTGAGAAGAATTCAAGACAAAATTTACGGGCTGGCCCTCAGAACTCTCTTCTTACCCGCCGATGCTGAGGACGCGACTCAGGAGATCCTGATCAAGGTCATCACCCACCTTGCCTACTTCAAAGGGGAGAGTCGGTTCACCACCTGGGTGTTTCGCATTGCCGCCAACCATTTGATCACCACCCATAAACGGAGGGCTGAAAAGCGCGGATTTTCTCTTGATAGAGCAGAGGAGCAAATTGAAGCGGCACTATCTTTGTCAAGCTCGGAAAACGGTGGCACCTGCGAAAACAATCTGCTCATAGAAGAGGTACGACTGGCCTGCCTGCAGGGGATGCTCCTTTGCCTGACGCGGGAAATTCGGTTGGCCTTTATTCTGGGAGTGGTTTTTGAAGTCACGAGTGTTGAGGGCGCCCGAATTTTGGATGTCACGCAGGAGACCTTTCGCCAGCGCCTTTCACGGGGACGCAAACAGATTCACAATTTCATGACGAGGAAATGCAGTCTTGTAAATCCTGAAAATCCCTGCGCATGCGCCAAACTTGTTCCCCATGAAATCAGGATCAAGATGCTCGATCCCGAAAACCTCCGGTTTGCCGGCCACCGTTGCCATGCCCGCGAAAACCGGTCAGCAGTAGCCCGGCTGCAGGAGCTTGGTGAAATGCGGCGTGTCGCGGCCCTTTTCCGGAGCCACCCGGATTATGCCGCACCGGATACTTTTGTGGATTCCATCAGGAAGCTCGTGGAATCCGGAAGACTCGAAATGACCATCAGCCATTGATCAAACAGGTCCGAGGAACCGGCGGGAACCAAAAGCCCATAGTAATTCAGTCAAAAGGAGAATGACGATGGAAATCAGGAAAGAGCTGCTGGCCCCGTGCGGGCTATACTGCGGTGTCTGTTCGATCATGATGGCCCATAGGGACAATAATCAAAAGCTCAAGGAACGATTAGCCGTTGCCTATGGAGTTTCATCGGATGGGATCCGCTGCAAAGGATGTTTATCCGACGAGGTGTTTGCGTACTGCACCACCTGCCCGATCAAGTCCTGTACACGGCAAAAAGGGTATGAGGGGTGTCATGAATGCCACGAATTTCCCTGCGAACACGTGAATAACTTCCCGGTTCCCGTAGGCAAAAAGGTGATACTGCGCGCCATACCCCAGCGGCGGGAGATGGGGACGGAAAAATGGGCGGAGGCCGAGGAAAAGCGCTACCAATGCCCGAATTGTGGGACCCAACTCTTCAGGGGAGCAAAGCGCTGCCGGCAATGCGAAGGGGCTGTGGATCTGGATTGACTTTCAGTCCGGAACGGTCATGCAGAAGAATACAGGATTGACTGTATTTACAACCACGCGGATTATTGGCTCTAATCCTGTGCAAACGGCATATATGGGCGCCTTCGCCTGGCTAGGTTTGCGCCTGCAATTCCCTGGGAAGGAACCGCAATGTTGTTCCGGCTCTCTTGGTCCCGAAAGGAAGAGCCGAGGACAGACAAAGCATTCGAGCGAGGGTGCCACGCGTTTATAAGGCTGATTGAGTCTCTCAATCAGCCTTTCTTTTGGTGCGTGTGGGCGCTGCACTCAATGTTGACGGTCTCGTAAAAAGTCGTCATTCCGAGAAGGCCGGAATCCAGCTATTCTGCAAGGGCTCGAAAATACTGGATCCCGGCCTTCGCCGGGATGACGAATAAGGGCGTTTTCCGATTTTTTACGACACCAACAATGTTGCTTCTTCCTCTTTTTTATTGAATACGCGTACTTAGACATACCATCCTTGACACACAGTTTACAAAGCATCAAGATAGATCAACCTTTCATTAATTAATCAATTTTTGAAGTCGTCTATCCCCCCGCACTTGCTTTCGCTTGCAGTGATGATTTTCCGGAACCGCTCTCACGGTGAAAGGAGAAGTCCTCATGTCCATAACAAAGCTCAAGTGGGCCGCAATCCTCAGTTTTCTTACCTCCATGGTCTTCCTCGTCTGGGGAGGGTTCTATACCAAGGAGAACCTTCCGCCGTACCCCGAAAAGGTGATGACCTCTGAAGGGAAGGTGTTGTTCCAGAAGGCCGATATCATGGCGGGCCAGCAGGTCTACCAGCGATATGGGCTGATGGATCACGGGAGCGTCTGGGGACACGGTTCTCAGCGTGGACCGGAATTCTCAGCCGCCTCTCTGCACATTGTGAGTGAGTCCGTCCGAAAATTCATCGTGAAGGGGTCGTACCGAAAGCCGTACCAGGAACTCAGCGACCTGGAGAAAGATATCGTCCAGGTGACGACCGCCAGGGAACTGAGGACCAATCGATACGATGCAAGTACCGGAATCCTGACGCTCACGCCCGCACAGGTGGCGGGTCTCGATGCGGTGCTCAGCCACTGGACAGGGATCCTCAAGGAGGGGCGGCAGAACCTCGGTTTCCTGCCTGACACCGTGCCGACCGATGAAGAACGGCTCCAGATCTCGCGCTTTTTCTTCTGGACCGCCTGGGTCGCATCCACGAACCGGCCGAATGAAAGCATTACCTATACCAATAACTGGCCTGCGGACAGGTCCATAGGGAACGTGCCGACCACTGACACCTATCTCTGGAGCATGGGGGGCATTCTCAGTCTCGTGATCGTTCTCGGGATCTTCATCTTCTTCATTCATTATTTCGGCATCTGGTACGGTCCTACCCGGGGTGTTCGCCTTGCGGACAAGCTGATCGATATCCCGCTGACGCCAAGCCAGTTTACGGCAGCCAAGTATTTCATGGTAGTCATTCTCCTTTTCCTTGCGCAGACCAGCTTCGGAGGACTCCTCGCCCATTACACCATCCACCCGGCCAGTTTCTGGATCCCCACCATCGCCGGTCTTATTCCTTACAGTTGGGCAAAGACCTGGCACCTGCAGCTTGCGATCTTCTGGATCGCGACCACCTGGATCGGAACGGCGATTTATCTGGCGCCGATCATTGGAGGCGTAGAACCCAGGAAGCAGAACATGCTCGTGAAAGCACTTCTGGTGGCCATTCTGATCGTGGCGGGCGGGAGCCTCCTGGGAGAGATCGCAGGGATCAAGGGTTTTCTGGGGGATTGGTGGTTCTGGCTCGGGCACCAGGGATGGGAGTTTCTGGAGTTGGGGCGGTTATGGCAGATCCTATTGTTTGTGGGTCTCATCTCCTGGCTTCTTATTGCCTATCGTCCGATCGGCCACCACATGAAGCTTGGCCACAAGGATGACTACACATCCCTTATCTGGTTCTATATGCTGGCCGCCATCCTGATCGTGGCTTTCTTTGGATTCGGTCTGTTCTACGGCCGCGAGTCCCACATTTCCATGGCGGATTACTGGCGCTGGTTTGTGGTGCATCTGTGGGTGGAAAACATCTTCGAATTTTTCGGCATTGCGATCATCGCCCTCCTTCTTGTCACCATGGGTCTCGCATCGGCACGTGCGGCGGTTATGGTTGCCTATTTCACGGTCTCCATCGTTTTCCTGAGCGGGATCATCGGCACGGCCCACCATTTCTTCTGGTTCGGGCAACCTTCTTTCTGGCTCGGGGTGGGATCGATATTCTCCTCGTTCGAACCGATACCACTCTTCGGCCTGGTGGTTCGAGGGTTAATGGAGTACCGCTCCATTAACAAACAGGGGACGGAATTCCCCTACCGCTGGCCGCTCTTTTTCCTCGTCGCATCTTCCTTCTGGAGCTTCCTCGGGGCAGCGGTTTTCGGTTTTCTGATCAACCTGCCCATCGTCAACTTCTATGAGCACGGCACATATCTGACCATGAACCACGGCCATGGGGCTTTGTTCGGGGTTTACGGAATGCTTTCGATCGGGCTCCTGCTCTTCTGCTGGCGAGGGCTTGTGGAACCGAAGTATTGGAAAGACGGGCTTCTCAAGCTTTCCTTTTTCGGATTTAATGCAGGCCTGCTGCTCCTTACCCTCGGTACACTATTCCCCGTGGGGATCATGCAGACCTGGACCGCCTACAAGGAAGGGCTGTGGATGGCGCGCGATGCTTCCTTTTTTGAGGGTCCCACGGTTCTATGGTTCGGCACATTCCGCATCATCCCGGACCTCTTCATCATCGTGCTCGGCGTGTTGCCTCTGGCCTTGTTTTTGTTCAAGACATATCCGCACTTAAAAGCCCGGGAGATCAAGGAAGGAGAGTCGGTCTGGAAAAGGTTGGGGGTGGAGCTGTGAAGAAGGTCAAATATCCAAGGCCCAATGTAAAATCTCCAATGTCCAAGGATAGGCAGGAGGAACCGCAAACAGAGAATGGCAGGGACAAGGTCAGAAGCATGAGCCTCCCCTGTGGATGGTCTTGCAGGGGACGCGTCTTCCCCACGAGGTTTTCACTGCATTTCGGCATCACACAGCATAGCGCCCCGCAAGAAATGCTGTGGGCTCTCCGCTGCGCTGCGAAACGCTTGGCCTGTAGGAGCGAGCTCCTGCTCGCGATTCCTTTCAGACCCCAATGAATTCGCAACCGGGAGGTTGCTCCTACAGTTCGTACCCTTCTTTCCTTCGATATTCTGCGATTTTCTTTGTCTTTGCCTTTCCTTGGACATTGGACATTTTACATTGGACATTGGACATTCTAATTTTTCCACTTCCCCTTCCCTTTACCGCCCTTTCCGTTGTCCTTGCCCTTTTGTTTTCCCTTGTTCTCCCACTTTCCTCCATCACCCTTGCCTTTGCCCTTGCTCTTGACTTCCTGGTTGATGGTCACGAAATCCCTGCCCCTGGAGCGCAGATCCATGACCTTTTCAGGCGCGTAACCGTGGTGTTCCGAGAGGAACCGCAGGTTGACCTGGTTGACGATATCCCTGTCTGTAAACTTGATGTGGTTCCATTCCTTCTTCGGGTGTTTCTTGTAGTACCCGTAGGCCTTCCCATAAGGAGGACCCGACCGGACGACTCTCACCGGCACGTAGTATATCTCGGGTCCAAACCCCAGACGCACGGTGATATCCAGCCAACTCATCCCCCCGAGGCGCATATTGATAATCGCATCCGGATGTACCCTCGCCATCTGAGAGAGGTAAAGAACAACCGGGATATGGTCCGGGTAAATGCCCCTGTCCCGGATGACTACTACCTCGGGCTCGGGCACACGGAAGTACTCGCCAACGGACATATAGAATCCCCGGAAACCTTCGCTCCCGATGGAGACTCCCATATCCAGCTGGCCGGCTTGGGCCGGCCGATCCAAGAGCACGGCCAAGGATAGACTGCAGGCAAGAATCAGAGCTGAAACACGCATGAAAACACCTCCTTCTGTAAAACTTGTCTGGGAACAACCCATGTCAGATTCCAACGCGCCACAGGACCTCCTTATACGTGGGATTCCGTTGCTCTGCAAGCTCAGTATTCATAAATTTCTCTCCGTTCGAAATGAAATTCCAGCAATGTTTTCCACAGACACGACGCTGGTTCACGATGGGAAAAATCATGTTTTTCTCTAAAAGTCGTTTGGGGCGAAAGAAGAATTGATTTACCATAGCGTCCTACTATGATATAATCTGTCCATCACTTCTCCCCCGGAGTTCCAATGGTAGTCCGCAGTTTCGACAGATCTGGTGGATTCACGTTTTTTAGAATCCTCTTTGTATTCCTCGGATTCCTCGCTCTCCTGCCGGCCGGGTGCGGAAGGGATGATGTCGCTGTGGTCGATTTTGAGCGGGTTGTCAAGATCGAAAAGCCGTCCTCAAATAACACGGCCAACCCTGTTCTCAGGGTCGCTGTGGCTGCAATGATCTCACCCAAAGAGACCTTTGTCTCCTATCGGGATCTCCTGACCTACATCGGCCAAAAAATCGGCAGAGAGACGGAGTTCTTTCAGAGAAAGACCTATCGTGAAGTGAACGATCTCCTTGGAATGGGACAGATCGACATTGCCTTCATCTGCTCAGGCCCCTATGCCGCGGGGAGAAAACAGTACGCGCTTGAACTGCTGGCCGTTCCGCAGATCCAGGGCGCGCATGATTATCGTTCCTATCTCATTGTGAAAAACGAAACCTTTCGAAGCATCGAGGATCTGAAGGGGCGGGTCTTCGCCTTTACAGATCCTGAGTCCAATACAGGAAAACTGGTTCCCAGTTTTTGGCTGGATCGAATCGGGGAGCGGCCGGAGAGCTTTTTTGGGCGGCTCATCTACACATACAGTCACGACAACTCCATCAAGGCCGTGTCCAGGGGACTTGTGGACGGCGCTTCGGTCGACAGCCTCATCTGGGATTATTACAACCGCCGAAATCCCGAGCTCACTGGCTCGATCCGTGTGATCAGGCAATCCGAACCCTACCCTGTCCCTCCGGTCGTGGCTTCCAAGGCCATGGGGAAGAATGACAGAGACCGGATCAGTGAGGCGCTTGTTTCCATGCACACGGACCCGGAAGGCCGCAGAATCCTCGAACATCTTGGATTCGATCGATTCATCATACCCCCGGAGGACTGGTTTGAGAACCTTGTCCGAATTGAAAAAATGCTGGCAACCCTTTCGGAGAAAGAGCGTGGCGTTGAAAAGCCTTAAGAGCAAACTGCTCCTTCTTGTTTCAGCCTTTGTCGCTGGAAGCGGTCTCTTCATCTCGGCATTCATCACACAGCGATACAGCGCGAGCCTTTTCGAAACTATGATTGCCCAGGGGGAGAACATCGCCCATGCCATTGCCCTCGAAGCAACAGACCAGGTTCTCATCAATGACCTGGTGTCGCTGCAGAAAATGCTCGACCACCACATCCGGAGTCACAATGGTGTCGCGTACCTGTTCATCAAAAGAGATCAGGAGATCCTCGCCCACACCTTCCCGGACGGTGTTCCCATCGATCTCATAGAGGCCAACAACCCCGATCAGGAGGCGCAGCAGCATCTTCAAAGAGTCGTTTCGACCAAGGGAGAACATTATCTGGATATTGCATGGCCCGTGTTTGAGGGAAAGGCCGGCGTTCTCAGACTCGGGCTCTCCGAGAGCTCTTATCTGAACAGAGTCCGCGTGCTCTGGATGCAGATGAGCCTTCTGACATCGGGTATCCTTGTTCTCGCCATCATCGGCGTTACCCTCTTTCTCAGGCGTGTGACGAACCCATTGAGCGAACTGGCCGGAGCGACCGAGCGGATCGACGGCGGGGACATGAGCGTCCGAATCAGAGAAATGGGGAACGATGAGGTGGGGAGACTTGCCGGCTCATTCAACCGCATGACGGCCCGTGTCCAAGACTACACGCATCGTCTTGAAGAAAAGGCGTCCGAACTGGAACGTGCCAATCAACAGGCGCGCGCTTTCTGCCAGGTGATTCAGCAGATCGGCTCCCTGAGGAGCCTGAGTGAAATTGGTTCATACCTGATCGGCCGGTTCAGAAACATGCTTCCGGGTGCAGGCCGGATAGTGCTCCTGCTCCAGAATACGGTCAGGGACAGTTTCTTTGTGCTGTCTGAAGGCGGCACGAAGTTCATACAAGATGAGAAGCAGGTGACGGAGCTTCGTACCAGGATAGGCGAGATCAAGAAACCCAGGGTGACCGCAAAACCAAACGGCCTGCCGGTTCCAGGAAACGGCAACGAATCTCGGTGCGTTCTCGTCCCCATCCGCGACGAACCGGAGCCGCTGGGTGCTCTCCTGGTCCTCTGTCGCGAAGAACCTGATTGCGAAGCCAAGGAGTTGGACGCCCTGGCGATGATCCTGGCCCAATCAGCGGGTGTGATGAGGCGGGCCGTCCTGCATGAGGAAGAGTCACAGGGTCTAAGACAGAGGTTTGAGGCATCTGCAGAGTTTGCCGGCATGATCGGCAGGGACCCCAAAATTCAGGCCATTTACAAGATGATCGAGGATATCGCTCCGACCGATACGACCGTGCTGATCCAGGGGGAAAGCGGAACCGGCAAAGAGATGGTTGCGCGGGCGGTCCATCACTTGAGCGGCAGAAAGGAAAAACCTTTTGTGGTGATCGACTGTTCCGCCTATGCCGAGACCTTGCTGGAAAGCGAACTTTTCGGCCACGAAAAGGGAGCATTCACCGGGGCCACCCGTCAGAAGGCGGGGCGGTTTGAACAGGCTGACGGCGGCACGGTGTTCCTGGATGAAATCGGTGAAATAACTCCTTCCGCCCAGATCAAGCTTCTTAGAGTGCTCCAGACCCAGAGATTCGAGCGACTGGGTGGTGAAAAAACCTTGAGCGTGAATATCAGAATTCTTGCAGCCACTAACAAGGATCTTCTCCAGGAGGTGAAGAGCGGCCGCTTCAGGGAGGATCTTTATTATCGTCTCAACGTCATCCCCATTCAGGTGCCCCCGTTGAGAGAAAGAAGAAACGACATTCCCCTCCTTGCACGAAGCTTCCTTCGACGTTTCACAATGGAGCAAACCAAAGAAATAGAGGATTTCAGCCCTGAAGCAATGCGGGCCCTCCTTAGCTATGGGTGGCCTGGAAATGTGCGGGAGCTGGAAAACAGCATCGAGCACGCAACGGTACTCACTAAAGGCGGCCGGGTCGATGTGAGCGATCTCCCCTCCTCCATTGTTGCTGCCTGCAGGAACCGCTCTTCGCGCGAGAACTCCCTCTTCCCCAGCATGGCAGAGAACGAAAAGGATCTCCTCATCGGCGCTCTTGAGAAATGCAGCTGGAACAAGAAGGAAGTGGCAAAAAAACTCGGCATCAGCAGAAATACCCTCTATCAGAAACTGAAGAGGCACAATATAGCCAGACCTTCCACCCATTAGAGGCGCTGAAAAACACGCACCTGCCGCATTGTCGGTACAAAAAGTGAAATTTTCTTCTAATTTTTTTTGTACAGAATACCATTCTGTCTGAACGCCGGTAAGCTGTCCCGAATCAGGACATGCCAAGCCATCGTTTTTCAAAAGTATTCCTGTTTTCCTCATGCCGTGTCCTGGATGTGCGCAAACATGCAGTACTCGAATTCGGCTCCCTTTGGCGTAAGAGTACAGACTCAGTAACGACGGCCCGGATCCGACGATCGCACTTTTGGATTTAAGGTGTAATCGCATATACTTATTGCGAGGCAATTTTGATTTGCTCCCGCTTTTTCCATCCACGCACGGGATGGCACAATGGTTGCTTCGGGCATGCTGGGACTTGTCAAATCGATAAAATACCCTACATATTGACAAGTACACGAGTTTCAACCCGGACGAGACATCCGGGCATTCTTCCCTGGCTGAGGAAGCATCGTGGCCGTTATGTCGATCCGCGCTTCCCGATCTACTACATCTTAATTCATGTCGGAAGGTGAATATGAAAAACGTTCTTGGCGCGATTTTGGTGTTGGCAGTGATGTGTGTGGTGGTCATCTCCTGCGGGAGGGACAATCAGGTTGACCTCAAGGCCGTCATGGCACAGCCGAAGACCTATGTCTCATCCGAGACCTGCAAGACATGTCACCTGGAGCACTATGACTCGTGGAAGATGACTCTTCACAGCCGAATGCTCGTGGATTCCCAAAGATATGAAGACGCGATCATTGCGGAGCTGAATCCCGAATTGATCAGGCAGGACCTGGCAAAACTCGAGAAGATCAAGATCCCGCCGGACCAGTTCTATATACCCGACCCGAAGGATGTGAAGTACACCATCGGAACCCAGTGGAAGCAGCGGTACCTCGTGGAGAAAAACGGAGATCTCTATATCGCACCGGTCCAGTACAATTCAGAAACCGGCCGGTGGGTGAATTACAATGAAGATACCTGGGATAAGAAACCATGGCTCTTGGGCTGCGGCGGATGCCATGCCACCGGCGTCGATCTTGAGAAAAAAACCTTTGAGCCGGGGGTCGGCTGTGAGGCCTGCCACGGGCCAGGCTCATACCATGCGGCTCTTCCGAAAACGGCAGTGTTCGAGAAGAGAGAGACGATTGTCAACCCTTCCAAGCTGACATCGGGAGTGGCGGTTCAGATCTGCGGATCCTGCCACAATCGCGGCAAGGCCACCAAGCACGACAAGGCCTCGTGGCCTGTAGGATACAGACCCGGCAAAGCGCTCTCGACCTACTTTAAATCCACATCGTACAAGGCCGGAGACAAGATACACCTTTATTCCAATGAGCTGTCTAAGGCGCACCATCAGCAGTATATCGACTGGACACAGTCCAAGCATTACAATGAGGGCGTCAATTGTATGTCCTGCCATTATGTGCACCAGATCGGTGTGCCGCCCACCAGGTCCCAGACGATAGCTGCGGGGTCGAAGCAGTGTCTCACGTGTCACGATGTGATCAACAACAACCTTGCCCATTCGATTCACTCATTTTCAAACTGCATAGGGTGCCATATGCCCCGCATTGTGAAGAGCGCCGAAACCGGCGATTTGCACAGCCATGTATTCAGGACTCTGCTGCCCAGGGAAACCATTGAGGATAGCAATGTTCCGAACTCCTGTCAGACCTGTCACAGGCATAAAAATCAGGATCTGAAGGAACTTCAGGCTGCATGGGATGCATTGGTGGTGCTCCCGAAACCGTCGGGAAAAACCCTTGAACCGATAAGCTTCAAACCGGTCCGGCAATAAGGCAGGGGTCCAGTGATGGAGCGCAAGAAATATTTGTGGAGGTGTCTCTTCCACGCATTAGCAGTACTGTCCGCGGGAGTGGTGCTTTTGCCGGCCCCGGGATATTCTCAGGAGGAAGTGGCCTCGCCCCTCCGCCGGTACAAGGGCTACGAGGCGAGTACAGGCTACTATGAAGAATTCGAAGCCAGGCCGGGCCGCCGGCGCCCTTTCATCGGGGTGCCGGACGTAGCAAGAGGGACATTCCCTTACAGCCCCGGTGGAGCAGGGGTTCGGGTCCGCACCAGGCTGGCGGATTCCCACCAGGGAATCAAGTTCTACAACAATCTCACTTGCGAATACTGCCATCCTGAGCAAGCCCTGGATGTTCACACCACTCGCGCCAATCTCACCTGCAGGCAGTGCCACGGCGGCGAACCGATTGCCAGCATTGCGCACTATTATGCGCCCATGAACCCCATCCGGAAGCATGCGTATGTGTGCGCGAAATGCCACGAGGGAGCCAGCGCATCCTTTGGCGCCTATATCGTCCATGAGCCTGTACCGGGATCGTCCGCTGCGAGAAAAGCCTTCCCCATTCTCTATTACGTGCACTGGTTCATGACCATTCTCCTGACAGGGACTCTGGCCTTCTTCATCCCCCACAGCTTTATGGTAGGGCTTCGGGAGTTGTTTAGAAAACGGAAAGATCGACAAAATGAGCCAAACGATACGCATTAGACGATTCAGTAGATTGGACCGGGTATTTCATCTTGTCCTGATGCTCACGTTTTTGACCCAGTCGGCCACGGGATTCGGCCGGATGTTCATCAACACGCCATGGGGAAAGACCCTGGCCGGGATCTTCGGCGGATACGAAACAGCGGCCCTGATCCATCACTGGGTCGGCGGAGTCATGATTGCCGGCTTCCTCGCCCACTGCCTGATCCTCCTGTTCAAAATTGACTGGCGCCATCCTTTGAGAAGCGTCTTCGGCCCCGATTCACTGATTCCGAATCTCCATGATGCACGACACCTCCGGCAGCGCATTCTCTGGTTCTTCGGGTTGGGGTCCCCGCCCAAACTTGAACGTTGGGCTTATTGGGAAAAGTTCGATTACTGGGCAGTCTTCTGGGGTCTTCCCCTCCTTGCGATCACCGGCGTCTTTTTGATCTACCCGATGTGGGCAAGCTCTTTCCTCCCGGGCTGGGCATTGAACATTGCGTCTCTTCTGCACAGAGCCGAGGCTGTCCTGGCGGTCAGCTACATCTTCATCGTGCATTTCTTTATCGGCCACGTCCGCCCCAGCAGTTTCCCTATGAACCAGGCCATGTTCGCGGGCTCGGTCCCCCTGGAAGAGGCCATCGAGGAGAAACCGGCATGGGTCGAGCGCCTTAGAAGAGAGGGGAAACTCGAGGAGGTCGCAGCAAGACCTCCGGC